>Ga0214919_10000753_pt1 | contig 55601 bp, 55 predicted proteins | sample LL1503_MetaG_FD_177994 | JGI IMG/M metagenome (GOLD analysis project Ga0214919, IMG submission 177994) | Freshwater microbial communities from Lake Lanier, Atlanta, Georgia, United States - LL-1503 | ecosystem: Environmental > Aquatic > Freshwater > Lake | place: USA: Georgia | collected... | reverse complement strand
AGCTCGTCTACTGTCTTGTTCTCTCTAAAATGCTCTACCGCTTCTTCTGCCATTCGTGACAGGAATCTCGTGTCTGCCAATCCATCACTACAACATAGCACACTAAGATCCTCTCCTTCCCCGACGACTCGAATTTTCTTGCTAGGCCTGATGTCCATGTGTGTTTTCTGTTTCATTTCGGTGTCACCGATGGATTTCCACATTTGTGCTCCTCCCTGTGGCTGCCCAATCTCGTTTATGTAAACTGGACATGACCCCCAGTTAAGGTGAGCAAAATCTGGATGAACTGTTACCACCTTGAACTCGGGATCACTCTTTTCGACGAGGAGGTCCTTTCGAAGGCCTTGAGAACCTCCTACTGATGCGGGAAACCGTCTAGCGATGAACTCTGTAAAATTACGGATGCTTTCGTGATCCAGCTCGGCTGTTCCTTTCTTGAAAATGGGAATCGGTTTCCCTCGGTTGTACAAAGACCCATCCAAGTCCCTGGGAGCCTGAGCTAAGTGTAAGTGAAATCTAGAAAAGACAACCTCGCACGGAGTTTTACCCAGGCTGGCACAGTGGGTCAAGTATTGCGTTCGCTGTTGAGGATCATCCCACGAGTGCGATTCTGTCATGATTTCGACCTCCCCAGTTTTGTTGTTGATGATCAATGATTCACTATCCCCAACGTTGGCCGTGGCGATGAGCGTTTTGGTAGGAAGCTTGATAAACAGATTCACGGTTAAAGTAGTGCCACCGACTTTGATGTCGTGCTGATGGTGGAGCTCTAGCCCAGCAAAAATCTCATCCCAAATACAATTAAAACCGTCCGTGTTGTCGTTGAGGAGCGCTTGAACCATCTCGTTGATACGCGCTTGTAGGAGAATTTGTAGTTCCTTGATCGTGCCAGTGGATGCCAGATCTCCATATAGGCCATGCCCGTCAGCCACTGCCGTGTACTTTACCGACGAGTCTAAAGCAGGGCATACAGCCAAGTCCGTAAGGCGAACAACGACGTCTTCTCCGCAAACCAGCATGTTTTCGATCGCGGAGTTCTTGCGGTGGGGGTAGCGACGCTTTCCCTGCCCAAAGATGGTTGAAAAGAAAACTGGATCTTGCATGGAAAAGGCGGGTTGTCGGACATTTGGAAGCACCATGTCGATCTCCAACTGGGAAGAGGGGTGACGCACAAGTTTGGAAGGAGCCTGGGCTTGAGCTTGGTCTTGCTCTTGAGTGGACATTGCTTTCTGTAAAGAGTTGTTTAAAGTTCTGTTTTAAAAGGTTTGGTTAATTTCTTGATTCTTGAAATTGAAAGTTACTTTGAATTGTAAAAAATATTTTTTTTTTCAATTTTTGCCTATTTTTTCGGCAACTTTAGAATGATATTATTTTCTTTTATGTCAAAAATATTATTCCATTTCAAAGATATATTATCAATCAAATGATTATAATCATCCATTTTTTTTTTCTTGTTTATTTTTTTCAATAATTTTTTCATGTAAGATAATGTCAACATTGTTTTATTCTCAATTAAAAAACAATGCAATATTATTTGTAAATCTATAGGAATATTACCTATTAACTCAAAAGAATCAATAATCGTAGCCAATGTTTCATTAATTTTTTGAAACGCTACAATCACCATTTTTTTTTGAAGCGTTTTTAATTTCTGACAAAGAGGATAAAAATCTCTATCATTACTGGCTAATATTATAGTTTTAATATTTTTGTTTTTAATACACCATTCCGTCAAGTCAATAGAAATTTGTAAATCTACACTATTTTTTCCTCCAATTGATTCGACATGAATCATATGACAAGGGTATTTGAAAATCCAATCGTTGTAATGTGTTGATATATTATTTTTTTCCATATCAAAATAAATAATAATTTTATCAATTCCATACTTTATTTTCAAAAAGATGAGATCTTCTTCACACACCTTAATGTTTTCCGCGTCAATTATTAAATAGGAACTCATCCTATAAATACAAAATTTTATATTTTTTGTTTAATAAATGTGGTTTATAATTTTTTTAATTATTATTATCATCATTGTATTATTTTTATTTTTCAAATACAGACAAAATAAAGATTATTTTCATTTGTCTACAGATAAAAATATTGGAAATTGTCTGAGTCGATATTTTGGTTCCATGGGTTTATCTTTCTATCATGGAAAAGACTTTTATGCAGAATCATCGTTTAAAAAAGATCCTTATTTACAAAAGCTTCCCATGTTTTTACCTGTTCAAAATGATATTCAAAGACAATTACACTCTATTGAATTCAGTCCTAATGATATATCTATAGTTCCTAATTCTTATTGGGTAATAGAAAATACAAGAGCAGAAAATTTTTGGTTAATTATGAAACCCTTGGTATCCAAAATTTTATTTAATTTTTTAAAAGCACATGATATTATTTTAGATGTAAACATACCGGTTATACATTTTAGATGCAGTGATGTTCCATTTGTAAGAAATTCTCATTACCATTTTGTCAAATATTCTTTTTATAAGGATTGTCTTTTAGATGCTGAAATGTTGTCTAATAAAAAATATACATCTTTATTATTATTGAGTTGTCATAACCACAAGTCCAATCCAGTATATAAAGAAAAATGTAATGAGTATGAGTCCTCTTTAATAAAATATTTAAGAAATTTAGGATACCAAGTTAATGTTCAATGTAATTCTAATATTCTAGATTTTGCTCTAATGTTTTATGCACCAATTGTTCTATCGCCCTCAAGTTCATTTTCTTTCATGAGTGGATTTTTTGGTGCAGGATTATTTTATTCCGAGGGTCATTTTACAGAAGACGTTGAAAACCCAGAAAAAAATACGACGCCATTGGAATCATCGGATTGGTTAAAATCCGGATATAGTATTCGGCACTCTGATGTAAAAAATTATGAAAATACAAGAGAAGTTATTCAAATGCTCATGAATTAATTTAAGTAAATTTAAAATTTAATGTAAATTTATTTTTTTTTTAAATTATAAAAATGCCTGTTGAAAAAATTGAAAACTCTGAAATTTCTACCCCCGTTGAAAAATCTCTCAATAGCTTGATGGAGAATAACTATTTATTCGATAAATCATTCAAAAAACAAGTCAATAAAGAACCAAACTACCAAGATTTTATCAAACCTATTGGCAACATGAATGCCCCTAAACCGGTAAACTTTAACATTCCTCAACAACCCGAACAAGAAGACAACATTCCCGAAATCTTGAAAGAGACTGATGGTGAAGATGATAATGAACAAAACCCTATTTTTGCAAATACCAACCCACAAATGTTCCCCCAAGGCTTTTCTAAAGGTCTCCCTCAAGGATTTCCCCAAGGACTCCCTCAAGGTCTCCAAGGTCTTCAAGGTCTCCCTCAAGGACTTCAAGGTTTCCCTCAACAAGGATTTCCTCAAGGTTTCTCCCAACCCCAAATTAAAGGTGTGCCTCAAGGAATTCCTCAAGGAGTGCCACAAAACAATTTACCCGAAGCATTCAAGACTCCCATGCCTTTTGCTTTCATGAATAATACCAATGGAATGATGTCTCAAGGATTCCCTGGTTCCATGCAAATGGGCGGTGCATTTGGTCAAAATCCATTCTCTGGAGTTAATCGTGAGGATTTACCTGAATTCCTCCAGAGCATCCTTGATGACACACCCGAGTACCTTCGTTACTAATTTTGTCAAGAGCTTCACAACAATACGGAAACTCCTCACGAATAATACCATCTAAAATGGTTGCATAATCTCTAATTTCAGATTGTGCATGAGAATCGACACGTAAAGAAATAAAATTTAAAACAGCTTGTAAACTCACTGTCCATATACATTCTGTATATAGAGAAAGAGGTAAAATAATTCTAGCTTGTTCTTTTGCAACTCCATCTTTAATCATTTTATAATACAAATTTTGTATTGTTTCTAATGCAGACTTGTAATCTTGACTATAAGCAACTTGATTTTCCATCAAACCATCACTACCCTGTTTTTTATCCAAAGACTGTTTTCGCCATTCTTTTGGCTCATAAAATTCATCCAAAATAACATAGCGACCAGAAATTTCATTCCATCCATGTAGTTGATGACTATTAGTACTTGTCCATTCTGCACCCACCACATGTTTAAACCATTGTCGCATGACAAATTCTGGAGCCTTGATATGAAAACGGAAAAAAATATGTCGAAATGGACTTGTGTGATGATGCTTCAATAAATAATGAATCAATTTACCATCACTCGCGTCAATATGTTCTTTTTGCTTACCAAAAGAAACACGTGCTGAATTAACGATTGTCAATTCATCACCAAATTTTTCCAAATAGCGAATAAAACCTTTATCGAGAACTTTAAATTCTTTCATTTGAGTTTAATGTTATTATAATATAGTATCATCAATTTTTACACTAATTTCCTTGTCATTTTGCAATTTAAATTTGATATTTTTCAAGTAATTCGAGGACATAGGGTTCTCCGTGCCCTTTAATTTCGTTGAAAGACAGTGTAGCATCTTTCATATGATATCGTTCCAAAACTCTTTTACCACCGGGATGCTTTTTTGCATAATCTGTTACATCAAAATAATGATCGTCAATCTTGATTATTATTTTCTGGGACATTCTATTTATTTACAAGAATAATTTTTATTTAATATTAACTCTTTTTCATAATCTGGAGAAAATGATGAATATCACTTTTGATCATTGATTTTACTAAATATGATATAGAGTCAACCAATAATTGCGGAGTTTTGCTTTTATAAATAAAATCCAAATCTTGAATTATTACATCAAAGCTTTCTTGTTCCTGATTATTTTTTATAATTAACGTAGCACTAACCAGATCTGGAGTATGACTTTTTACTTTGCATACAAAATAATTGGGACTTAGGATTAAATGTAAATAAAACTTGAATAACGTAGTTTGATACTTTTTTTCAAGAAGTGGAAAAATAATAGATCGTATAGTTTTATTTTTAAATTCTATCAGCGCGTCATATTCAATTTGATCATCCATAAAGTAGTAAATATAATTTTGAGTATTGTAATTTTTATTATCAATCAGCAAGTCTGTATTAGTTTTTTGAATAAAGTTTCGAATTTCATTGTAATCCATTTATATATTTTTAATACTAAATTTTTTTGCTTCAACAAAAAAATTTGAGGATTAGAGGGATCGAACCTCTGACCTTGTGGACTGGAATCACATGCTCATACCACTGAGCTAAACCCCCTTTTTTTTTTAAAAAATTCATTTCTTTAATTTAAAATGTTTCGGTTTCAAGATCATCCAATTCAAAAATGTTTTCATTAGATGGGAGCTCTGATAAACTATATTCACTTACTCTTTGCTCAAAAAAGTTTGTTTTACCGTCCATGGAAATTTTTTCCATAAAAGGAAAAGGATTTTTTTCATAATATATTTTCTTGTATCCAAATTGATGAAGTAAACGATCAGCGCAGAAACGAATATAGGCCTTCATTAAATCATGATTCATACCGATAAGCTTAACAGGTAAACTCTCGGTAACAAAGTCTTCTTCAATCAAAACTGCTTGATGCATAATATTATGCGCATCAATTTCACTAATTTTTTCATTGACATAGGTATACAAAAGAACAGCAAATTGAGTATGAAGACTTTCATCTCTAGCGATCCATTCGTTGGATTTTCCTAAAGTAGCACTCATTACTCCTCGCTCCTTTAACCAAAAAATGGCACAAAAACTTCCACTAAAAAACAAACCTTCTACGATTCCAAAGGCAAAAAGACGCTTTGCAAAGCTATTTTTAGCATCATTAATCCATAAAAGAGCCCATTCAGCCTTTTTTTGAATACAGGGAATACTTGTCACAGCATTGAATAGCTCATCTTTTCTTTTAGGATCTTTGACCAACGTGTCAATCATAAGAGAATAAACTTCACTATGGATATTTTCCATCATGGCTTGAAAAGCGTAAAAACAACGAGCTTCAGGAACTTGTACCTCGCTACAAAAATTCTTGACCAAGTTTTCCAAAACAATTCCATCAGATCCAGCAAAAAATGCCAAAATATGTTCAATAAAATAACGTTCATCGGGTGTCAATTTTTCCCAATCAGCCTTGTCGGATGAAAAATCAATTTCCTCTGCCGTCCAAAATGCATTTTTGTGGTTTTTATAGGCAAGCCAAATATCATGATATTTAATTGGAAATAAACAAAATCGATGAGGGTCCTCTTTTAATAGAGGCTCAGCAGTTGAACATAAATTCATCTGTGAATCATTCACAGGGGAGTATAAACATACCTTGGATCGAATCTTTTTAAAAACTTTATCTGGTGAGGAAACATCCATTTTTGTTTTTGCAAAGTTTTTATTTTTTGCTTTTCATTTTTTTATTTTTTTATGAATTTAAGAATTAGAATTTGCTTCTTAATTTAAAATTAATTTTATCCTAAATAAAATGAATTTTTCAATTAAAAATAATACACAATATGGTTATCCAACCCATCGAGCTTTACAACAAAGACCAATTTTTCAAGATGCCGGGGTTGGTCATGGAGCTGGTAATGAACCAAATAATAAAGCGGAACAAATAGAATCTTACCAAAAAGTTCCATGCTCCAGTGGGGTTTGCCCATTACCAAATAAGAGTCATCCATCAGATAGATACCCATGTGGTTACAGAAATTTTACCTAAAAAATTTCTTAAAGCCTAAAGGGGTTTACAGAAATTTTACCTAAAAAATTTCTTATTTTGCATAAAAAAATTTCTATTACTTAGCTCCAAAACTTTTTTATTCCACAATTATCCATCGTAGATATAATAGAATTATAATCGGTATCATTTATTTTCATCAAGTATGCAATAAAATTTTCTTGGTTTTTAATATTACAAATGGATATTGTTGGAGAAATATTGGTTAAAAAGCATTTTGCTTCTTGAGCACTACATAGAAATGTTTTAGCCAATGTTTGATGACATTGTTTCTTTTTTTTATAAATACTACCAGATATAATACCAGTTATAATTAAAATTAGAATAATAATAATAATAATATATAAACTTTTTTCCAAAATATTCATTTTTATTTAACAGTAAAATAAAAATGCGTCCTTGCACAAAATGTAAACAACTTAATTGTTGTTGTAATGCGTATTTATGTAATACATTTCCATTGCAAAATTTTGCCGAATCGGTAAGAAATCGAGTTTTAACTCCTGGAGATGGATCTATTGTTGTCAACAACCCTCCAGGTAGTTCCCAAGAATTTTATTCTAATTCGTTAAGAATTAATAATGATTCTATTAATATTGCTTCTACTATCTTACCTGACGTTACAAATACATTATCCATTGGCTCTGATTCTCTACGTTTCAAAGATGTTTTTATTGGTCCTGGTACATTGGATATTCAAGGGCCTGAAGGAAGTCTACAGGCTGGTTTAATTGGTAGTAATTTATCTGGAATTGTTTATACTCAGTATGGATTTGCATCACCTTTCTTAAATGTTGGTCCTCAAGTGGATGCTTTAAAACCTACGGGAACCATAGGAGGTTGGGAAATTTCTCAAGTTGGTATTGTTGGGCAATTTTCTCAAGATTTAGTTGCTCAAGCTATTGATCCAAATTCAGGTGGATTAACAGGACCTATTTATTCTTTAATTTACGGAAATACAGGTCCTGTAGGCCCAACTGGGGTAGAAGGAGGATCAACAGGACCACGCGGTCCACAAGGAGAAACAGGAGTTCAAGGTATAACTGGGGACGGTATTAAAGGAGATACAGGAGCTCAAGGGCTTACGGGTGCAACTGGTTTACATGGATATACTGGTCTAACAGGTCCTGCTGGAGAGACTGGTATTCAAGGCGCTACTGGAACTTTAGGAGCAACTGGTATTCCAGGTTTGACTGGATTTACAGGTGCTCAAGGAGAAACTGGAGTTCAAGGGTTTCAAGGTGTTACTGGAATACAAGGACTTACTGGAGCGAAAGGCGAACAAGGAGCAACTGGAATTACTGGTCAACGAGGAGAAACTGGTTTAGAAGGTTTTACTGGACAACAAGGACCAACAGGTGTTAAAGGAGCTACAGGCCAACAAGGCGTTACTGGTCAACAAGGATCTACAGGTTTACAAGGTTATACGGGTATTCAAGGCGGAACAGGTGTTCAAGGACAAACAGGACAACAAGGTCATACTGGAGTTCAAGGAACTACTGGAGTTCAAGGAGCAACAGGAGTCACAGGTAGTGATGGACAAACAGGTGTTCAAGGACAAACAGGACAACAAGGTTATACTGGAGTTCAAGGTTCTACTGGAGTTCAAGGAGCAACAGGAGTCACAGGTAGTGATGGACAAACTGGTGTTCAGGGACAAACAGGACAACAAGGTGCTACTGGAGTTCAAGGAACTACTGGAGTTCAAGGAGCAACAGGAGTCACAGGTAGTGATGGGCAAACAGGTGTTCAAGGTATTACAGGACAACAAGGTTATACTGGAGTTCAAGGAACTACTGGAGTTCAAGGAGCAACAGGAGTCACAGGTAGTGATGGGCAAACAGGTGTTCAAGGTATTACAGGACAACAAGGTGCTACAGGAATCCAAGGAACTACTGGAGTTCAAGGAGCAACAGGAGTCACAGGTAGTGATGGGCAAACAGGTGTTCAAGGAGTCACAGGACAACAAGGCTACACTGGAGTTCAAGGATCTACTGGAGTTCAAGGAGCCACAGGAGTAACAGGTAGTGATGGACAAACAGGTTCTCAAGGTATTACAGGACAACAAGGCGTTACCGGTCTACAAGGATCTACTGGTTTAGATGGTTATACAGGTGTGACTGGTCCTCAAGGGTTAACAGGCCAACAAGGAGTCACAGGACAACAAGGCGTTACCGGTCTACAAGGATCTACTGGTTTAGAGGGTTATACAGGAGTGACTGGACCTCAAGGGTTAACAGGTCAACAAGGAGTCACAGGACAACAAGGCGTTACCGGTCTACAAGGATTTACTGGTTTAGAGGGTTATACAGGTGTGACTGGACAACCGGGACTCACAGGCCAACAAGGAGTCACAGGACAACAAGGCGCAACTGGTTTTCAAGGTGTAACTGGATTACAAGGAGTTACCGGTGTTATTGGTCTACAAGGATCAACTGGTATCCAGGGAGTAACAGGACAACAAGGATCAACTGGTTTTACTGGATTACAAGGACCTACCGGAGTTCAAGGATCGACAGGTGGAACAGGCACTCAAGGCCCAACAGGTTTTCAAGGAGCTACAGGCCAACAAGGTTTCACTGGAATACAAGGTCCTACCGGTGTTCAAGGATCTACAGGAGTAACAGGCACTCAAGGCCCAACAGGTTTTCAAGGAGTTACAGGCCAACAAGGTTTTACTGGATTACAAGGCTCAACTGGTGTTCAAGGATCTACAGGAGTAACAGGCACTGAAGGGCAAACAGGTATTCAAGGAATTACAGGGCAACAAGGAACGACTGGATTACAAGGATCTACTGGAGTTCAAGGATCGACAGGAGTAACAGGCACTGAAGGCCAAACAGGTATTCAAGGAGCTACAGGGCAACAAGGTTTTACTGGATTACAAGGATATACCGGAGTTCAAGGATCTACAGGAGCAACAGGCACTGAAGGGCAAACAGGTCTTCAAGGAGTTACAGGCCAACAAGGATTAACTGGTGCTCAAGGAAATGTTGGAGGAACAGGATTGCAAGGTACAACAGGAATTACTGGTCAACAGGGTTCTACTGGTTTACAAGGAATTACTGGTTCAACTGGAGTGCAAGGAGAAACTGGCATACACGGGTCGACGGGGAATCCAGGAGTTACTGGTCAACAAGGAGCTACTGGTCAACATGGAGAAACTGGTGTTCAAGGTTTAACTGGAGCTACTGGAGTTCAAGGAGAAACCGGTTTACCAGGACTAACCGGACTCCAAGGATTAACAGGGGCATTAGGAGCTATTGGTGATACAGGAATTCAAGGAGAAACAGGTATTCGTGGATCAACTGGATCACAAGGAACAACTGGAATTCAAGGAATTACTGGTATACAAGGATTAACAGGAGTCGCTGGATCAATTGGAGAAACTGGATCTCAAGGTATTACAGGAGCTACCGGATTATTTGGTCCTGCTTTATTCAATCTTGTTAATAATGATCCAACCAATTTATCATTAGGCGCAAATTCAATTCTAAAATTGACTGGAGGTAGTAGTAGTGATGTCAATACAGTTGAACTTTATCCTTTTAATGCTGTATTTCTAACATTTGAAATTCCAACATTACCAATTGCTGGTAAACAAATATCATGTGTTTTAACTACTGGACCCAATGGAAGTAATTATCAATATGGATTTGATTTTAATGATACAAATTATTATTACTGGTACAATAATAGTGGAACTCCTGTTGTAATTGGTCCTTATACAGCTGGAAGTGTATTAAGTATAGCTGTAACTGCAAATGGAGCTTATTGGTATAAAAATGGAGTTTTAGTTCTTTCCCAACCTTTAGCTACAAATAATAGTAGTTTATATTCTTACTTTGCCATGGATGAAGCAGGATTATCTGTTACCAATATTTCTTTTGGTTATTTATCTACAGGAATTCAGGGAGCTGTAGGTATTACTGGTCTTCAAGGAGAAACCGGAAATCAAGGACAAATTGGACCCCAAGGCCAAACTGGTTCTACTGGTATAGTTGGAGCAACAGGACAAAATGGATCAACTGGTCTTACAGGGCCTCAAGGCCAAACGGGTTCTACTGGTATTGTTGGAGCAACAGGACAAAATGGATCAACCGGTCTTACAGGGCCCCAAGGCCAAACTGGTTCTACTGGTATAGTTGGAGCAACAGGACAAAATGGATCAACTGGTCTTACAGGGCCCCAAGGACAAACTGGTTCTACTGGTATTGTTGGAGCAACAGGACAAAATGGATCTACTGGTCTTACAGGGCCTCATGGCCAAACTGGTTCTACTGGTATTGTTGGAGCAACAGGACAAAATGGATCTACTGGTCTTACAGGGACTCATGGCCAAACTGGTTCTACTGGTATTGTTGGAGCAACAGGACAAAATGGATCAACCGGTCTTACAGGATCCCAAGGGCAAACTGGTCAACAAGGCGCTACTGGAATTCCAGGAGTCACAGGAGCCCAAGGCTTTCAAAACCTTGGTAATGTATTACGTGTGGATGCTGTGAATGGTAATGACTCTACTGCATCGCTTAACGGTCTTCCATATCAAACCGTAAACGCAGCTGTATCAGGAGCAACAGGTGGATGCACAGTATGGGTTATGCCTGGAACTTATAATCTATCTTATGGTGTAACACTACCGACGGGAAGTTCAATAAGAGGATTAAGTTTGCAAACGACAACTTTACAAATTTTAAATGCTACAACCACGACAAATTTAGTTACCATGAGCACTCAAACTCGTTTAGAAGACCTTACCCTTAATCTTACAGCAAATCCTGGATCAGCTGGAGTAAACCTTACTGGTGTATATTATCCATTAACTACAACTACTTCTTCAAAATTAAGAACAGTAGTCGTCAATGTTGGTTCAACAGCTTCATCCCAAGATACTGGAAATATTTATGGTATATATGCAGATGGAACTACTACAAATCCATTTGTGGTGCAATCTACCAATGCTATGCAACGAACGACAGTCAATGTAAATTCAACAAGCAGGGGTAGAAACTGTGCATTGTATGTTTCACCCACCGCTACGTGTCAATTTGCTGTAAGAGATTGCGTATTCTTTGCAAATTCAACTCTTGGAGCCACCGCTGTAGGAGTAGAATGTGGAGGAACGGGCTCTTTCCTTTCCATAAAAACTTCTAGTTGCTCAGGAACTACTAATGATATTAAACAAGATACCGGAGGATTAACTGGATCACAATCAACAATTCAATTATCATCTACTGATTTAATAAATGCAAACTCTGATGCTTATGGATTTACAACAAATGCATCTCCAAACCAAATTCAATTTGTTGTCTTTGGTCAAATTGCTAACAATACATATTATTTATCAAGTGGTAATGTAACTGGGTCAAATCTAGTAGCAGCCGCAATCGCATCAATTCCTTTTACTTCAAGAACAATAGTATTTGCAATGACAGCTTTTTATTCAAATGGAGCAACAGGTATATTAGCTGGAGATCAAGTAACTATAAATCTTTTTAATACATCAACTCCAAATACAGGTGGTTCGGGAACTTTAGTTTCAAGTATTATTCTTAATTCAACTACAGGGGCGCCTGCTTCGTCTCCTGTAAGATTACAAAATTTTAGTTCGACCTATTTAACAACCAATTACCTACAAATGCAAATTGTGTCCTCAGGAATGAACAATGCAAGCTATAATAATGGCACTCTTCTAATCTCAATTTCTCTTTATTAAATTACCATATAAATGGTATAAACATTTTTGTTTTGGTTACCTTGTATGTTGGGTATTTTCGCAAATACCATTCTTTAATATACATTCTTGGAACCCATCCTACTAGTATATTGAACAACAAAAGTCCTAAACATTTCCAAGATTTTGTACAATAAACAAAAGAACCATAAATTAATAATTCCCCCAAATAATTTGGATTTCTTATTAGTGAAAAAAATCCAACTTGTATAAATTTTTTTACATAGCGTAACGTATAATATTTTTGACAATCAGAACAAAAATGTAAAAATGTTCCAAAAGTCATTATAAATTGAGCAAGTAATAACTCATTACTAGTCAATTGCACAAAGTTTTTAATACATACCCATGGGTAAATCCAATAAAATGATAAATATAAAGAGGTTGTAATTACTCCAATAAATTCAACTGAATGTTGAAAAGAAACATCGGGAAATATAAAACTTTTACAAACCCATAAAAATCCATAACTGCCATGTAAGAATAAATATGTATATGCAGTTGGAGTAAAATTTTTGTAGTAATTCATTAAAGCAACAATCCAAAAAAAAGTGGAACCTTTCCATAAATTAATAATAAAACTTAATTTCATTTTTAAAAATGAAATTTAAATCTATAAATCTTTTTTTAAAAAATATTGAATAATAATAGATCATGTCTTGTCCAATTTCTTTTTATTTCAATGCCAAAGATCCAAATTTTTTCACCAAAACCATCGTTCTTAATGAATCTTCCACCAATTATCTTGCTCAAGTATTTATTACAGCTCCCCTCTATAATAATTGCGGTCATTTAATTGGTTCAAAAGTTTCTACAGATACAATCCAACAAACAGGACCAAATCAATATGTAATTAATATTGATTCTACCTATACATTTTTAAATAGTGGCACCATTAATTGGCATATAAGTTTTACAAATAATATCCCAAGTGTTTTATACCCAACCAATCAACTTTTTCAATCTAATATTGTTTCTACAACCGGTATTTATTTAGGAAAACAAGGAATAGTATCTATAGTAGCCAATAATAATGGATTAAGAAATGTAAATATTGTTTTTTATTAATCAATTTCCTCAACTGAAGGACCTTCATCATCAGGCTTGTCCGATGGAATTTCAGTATCTACACCCTCTGGTTTAGGGGGTTCTTTACTATGAGCCTTGATAAACTCTTGGAAACTGTTTTGACGTTCTTCAATTTCTTCCTTGGTGGCTTGAGCGTATGAAAGCCATTGAAGTTCCTCCTCAATCTTATTCTTAATCGCTTTAAGATCCTCGTTATCATCTCCTCCCTCAGGAATGTTGTTTTTCTGTGAGTAAAGAAGTCCTTCATACATATTGTGAGCATCGCGCTGTTCCTTGAATTTTTCATCCTCTTCCTTGTATTTCTCTGCATCAGCCACCATCTTTTCAATATCCTCTGCAGAAAGTCTGTTCTTGTCATTTTTAATGGTAAGATTTTTACTGACCTCTGAACCCGCATTGTCTACTTTTGCTGAAACATTAAGAATACCATCAGCAGAAATATCATAGGTAATCGTAATCTGAGGCACTCCCCTAGGCATAGCTGGGATACCCTCAAGATCAAAGGATCCCAAAACATTATTATCTTTGGAACGCTGTCTCTCTCCCTCCAAAATTTTAATAGTACATTTAGGTTGGTTATCAGAGTATGTGCTGAAAACTTGAGTTTTCTTGCATGGAATAGTCGTTCCTCTTTTAATCATAGGCGTGCTTACTTCGCCAGAAGTTTCAATCCCAATGGTAAGAGGTGTTACATCAAGAAGCAAAAGATTCGAGGTCTTGTCGGACTCGATGCCCGCTAGAATTGCAGCTTGAACAGTAGCTCCGTAAGCAACGCATTCATCTGGGTTAATACCAGTGTTGGGATCCTTTCCAAAAAAGTCTTTAAGAAGGGATACAACTTTGGGAATACGAGTGCTTCCTCCTACAAGAATTACATCATCTACCTTAGTCTTATCCATCTTTGCATCCTTAAGAACTTGAATGACGGGCTCTAATGTTTTGCGAAGAACAGTTCCAACAAGGTCCTCAAAACGAGCACGAGTCATGGTCAAGTTAAAATCCAAACCTTGGTAAAGAGAATCAATCTCAATATGAGCCGTAGTGGAAGAACTTAGAGTTCTTTTAGCACGCTCACAAGCTACATGGAGTCTACGACGAACTCGCTTGTCTCCGCTAATATCAAGTTTGTTTTTCTTTTTAAATTCACTAAAACAGTGTTCCACAAGAATTTGATCAAGATCTTCACCGCCAAGATGAGTATCTCCAGCGGTTGCCTTGACCTCAAATACACCTTCAGAGAGGTTAAGAAGGGAAACATCGAATGTGCCTCCGCCAAAGTCATATACCAAAATGTTCTTTTCCTTGTCTGCACACTTGTCAAGTCCATAAGCAATAGCAGCTGCAGTCGGCTCATTAATAATACGAAGCACGTTGAGACCTGCAATTACACCAGCATCCTTGGTAGCTTGACGAGCAGCGTCATTGAAGTAAGCAGGAACTGTAACTACGCAATCAACAACATCGCCTCCAAGATACCCCTCTGCAATTGTTTTCATCTTACCCAAAACCATGGCAGAAATCTCCTCAGGACTAAATTCCTTTTTCTCGTCCTTGTAATTAACAGAAAAATATGGTTTATTACCCTTGTTGATTACCGTGCAAGACATATGCTTAATGTCATTAGCTACAGTTGGGTCGTCAAACTTTCTTCCAATAAAACGTTTTGCATCAAAAATTGTATTTTCAGGATTTGAAGTTGCTTGGGTCTTTGCAGCCTCGCCTACTAGACGTTCGTCGGTAAATGCAACCCAACTTGGAGTTGTCCTATTACCTTGATCATTAGTAATAATCTCTACTCTGTCGTTTTGCCATGTTCCCACACAGCTATAAGTGGTTCCAAGATCGATACCGATAACTCTTTTTTCTGTCATTTTTTGTTTGATTGAAGAGTTTTAAATCTTAAATCAATTTTTGTTTTTTAAAATTCTCAACTTATGGCTTGTTTAGCAAGTTCTTAACAATATGTATAATTCCATTATCTAATACAATATCCCAATAAATTACCGGAGTGGTATAATTAAGCATCATAATATTTTTATCTGTAACTGTTGCCCAAATGTATGACCCGTCCATACTACTTTGTAATTGTTGATAAGGAGAGGTATATAATACTTTACCTGGAAATAAACCTCGCATATAAGTGTATCGAACAATTTTATTTGCCGTATTCATATCCATGTTTAACATACTATCTTCATCTAGGGAATCTTCCAAAGGTAAAAAAACAGTTCCCAAAAACTGAGGATCACCCATTCTCATATCCATTTGAGCTTTTTTAACAATAAATGAAAATTTAGGATGATACGTATCTATATACCACATGACACTATTTTTAGGGTATTTAGCCATCACTACTTTGGGCTTATATACCTCTTCCGGAAAAGCAAACGAGTTGTTGAAAAATTCAAAAGTTCCTTGATAACTAACCATTTTTTAATTTGTATTTTATTTCTATAAATTAAATTTTTTTGGTTTATGAAAAATAAAGAATTCCAAATTCTTTCTTATGCTTGGCAAAAAAAGAATCTTTAATATTTACACTTCTTTTTATATACTCCACTTTTGATTCTTTTGATTCATGGAAAAAAGGACAAGAAACCATCTTATGACAATCAGCAAATTTACAAGTTTTTGGTTTCCATTGTTCCAAATTATGAACATGTTTACACGCAGAGTCATGTCCTTCTTTATTATAACATAGAAGGTCAAATCGTCTTGTATAATTTTTATTAGCATGTTCATCAATTTTACTTGTTTTATTTCCTAATAGTCTTGGTCTAGAATCACGTTGGCGATTGTCTTGTCGATTGTCTTGGCGATTGTCGTGGCGATTGTCTTGTCGATTGTCTTGGCGAGAGTCGTGGCGATTGTCTTGGCGAGAGTCGTGGCGATTGTCGTGGCGATTGTCTTGTCGAGAGTCGTGTCGACTGTCTTGTCGACTGTCTTGGTCCTGTCTAGTCAATAGGGATTTAACTTTTGGGGCATCCTTTGGAGATCTAGATAGTAATCTACCAGAATTACTGTTTTTTACCGTATAAGTAGGTGGAGTAGGAGGTTTAGGAGGAATAATCTTTGCTTGTTCTTCTTCCTGTTGTATCGAACAAAGATTAATAGATTTGTCTTGTTCACAAACAGACCAAACTTTTACAGGCTGTTTTTTAGTTACAGGAATTTGAATTATTGGTTCTGGTTTTGGTATTCCAACAGGTTCCGTCTGATTATCTAAATACTCACCCCAACGTGGAAAATTAGCCGTATAAATCAAATGAATTGTCGGTGGAGGAGGACGTTCAAGTTCTATAAACCCAGGACCCTTATATTCAGTTACCAATGGAATCAAATCTCTTGAATCGACAAGAGTAAAAATAGGATTGCCTTCTTCATCATATTCCGTATCACTAAAAGTTTCATCCGTCTCAGAATCATTATTAAATGGTTTATACGCTCTCACGCCTGGAACTGAATCATTATCATCATCGGAATAATAGTCCGAGTCCTCGTCGTCGTATAAAATATCCTCACGCTTTGGCATTTATAAAAAAAAATTAAAAAGTTGAAAAATGTCTTGAAATTTATAAGTTGAATCTTTTTATTTAAATTTTTTAAAAAATCAATTTTTAAATTTAAGATAAAAATGTACAAAAATTTGGTAAGAAATCCTACACCTGTTATTGAAACTTCAAAAAGTATAATTGATCATCAAGCCATTCAAAACCTAATTCAATATTCTTTAAAACTAAATGAACTTTTTGTAAAGCAAAAAAAGGTAATTGATGAAATCAAACATAATCATGATAAGGTTTCTGAAAAACTTTTAGAAATCGAAAAAAATATAGAATCTTTGAGTAATATCGAAGTTCCTAGTAACATGAAAGAATACTGTTGTAAAGGAATTTATGTATCATTAGAAGAAACTAGTATAGAAAAGAAAAAATTGGCAGAACTTTATGATGTAGAAATTACAAAATTACCAAAAGAGGAAATTCAAAATGTTCAAGATTTGATTTTTACAACTATCCAAGATTTGAAAAAAGCTACTATTGCTTTAGAAAATACAATAATAAAACCGTTAATTTAAAAGAAAAATTTTTTTTATTAAAAAATGGATCTACATATTAAAGAGTTAGATACCAACATTATTGCTCCAAATTCATTAAACTTTATGAATCCAGAACAAGGAGGATCTAAAATTGTGGTAATTGGAAAACCTGGTTGTTTTCTACCGGGAACAGAAATTCTCATGTATGATGGTTCTACGAAAAATGTGGAGTGTGTTGCTGTTGGAAATTTAGTAATGGGTAATGATGGCTCTCCAAGAAAAGTTTTGGAATTATGCCAAGATATTGATAATATGTATACAATTTGTCCTGAAAATGGGGAGGCTTACACAGTCAACAAAAAACATGATCTAGTTTTAAAATATGGTGACAAAATAGAAATTATTTCTGTCGAAGCATTTTTACAAAAACCATCGATTTTGAAAAAAAAATACAAGTTATTCAAATCAACAGGAGTCGATTGGCCAGAAAAATCAACTTTTATGACTCCATACACCAAGGGTAATTTTTTATATGGAGAAAGAATTGGTAATGAATATAAGATCAATTCTCGCAAAAATAGATTACAGTTACTAGCAGGTGTTATAGATTCAGAACCTATAAAATGTTGGCCTTTATTTAATCTTTTTGACCCTTTTTACCATATAACTGAAAAAAGAGTTCAAATTTTAGACGATATTATTTTTGTAGCAAGATCACTTGGATTTGTTGCAATAAAAACAGATTATGGATGTAAAATTACGGGAGAGAATTTTAAAGATCTTCCTCTTAAAGTTCATCCAATTAAGAGGGGAATGAAAAATTGTCTTTTGAGTGATTTTAAAGTGTTTTATTATGGTAAAGGTGAATACTATGGGTTTAAGCTAGATGGAAATAATTTATTTCTCTTAAAATCATTCGATGTGGTTAAAAACACGGGAAAAACTACATTGATTACTTCGCTCCTATATGAAAAAAGAGATATATTTCCAGTGGCAATGATCATGTCAGGCACGGAAGACAGTAATGGGCATTATAAAAAAATTATTCCTAGCACTTTTGTATACAACAAATTAGAAGAAAAGAAAATTGAGGATTTTGTTGTGCGGCAAAAAATTGCGAAAAAGCACATTACAAACCCCTGGGGAATTCTTTTGTTGGATGATTGTACCGATGATCCAAAGCTGTTTAATAAGCCTTTATTCCAAGGAATGTACAAAAACGGAAGACACTGGAAACTTCTGTTTATTTTAAGCTTACAGTACTGCATGGATATAAAACCTGTGATTCGTACCAATGTAGACGGGGTTTTCATATTGAGAGAAACCAATTTGAGAAATAGAAAAAGTTTATGGGAAAACTATGCTGGCGTGATTCCAGACTTTGGTATGTTTTGCCAAATTATGGATCAATTAACTTCTGATTATACCAGCTTGTACATTCACAATGCTACTATTAGTAACAAGCTAGAGGATTGTTTGTTTTGGTATCGTGCTAAAAAGGTCCCTGAAAATTTTAGATTAGGTTCAAAAGATTTTTGGAAATTTCACAAAGCCAGATTTAATGATAGTTATAATGACCCTTATGTTTAACTTTGGTTATAATTTTGTATTGTTTCATTCGAAGCAACTACAAAATCGAGCTTACAAAATTGCATAAAAGTATGGGCAGACCCAATCAAATCCAATTCATTTATTTCAGTAAGAAATTCATGGTTATTTTCAACCTTTTTGGCATGATATCGTTTTAACATACATTGTTCAACCAAAAATGCATCTGCAGTATAAACGAGGTATACAAGTTTCATATTTGGAATTGCTGTTCTATAAGCTTTGAATCGTTCATTAATATCAACACCTTCAAATCCAACCTTGAAATCAGTATCATTTACTTTAATTATATAAAAAGATTGACCTTTTTCAAGTTTGTAATATTGTCTTTTTTGAAGCAAGCATTTATGTTTGTGTTCCACCTTTTTCTTTTCATCTTTTACCTTTTCTAATTCAATTTGAAGCTTAGTTAATTCTTCATTTGACTTTTGAATATTGTAATGTGCTGTTCCAGTTGTAAATAATTCTCTTATCCACCTTGAAACTTTTATAGCAAAAGTTGGTGATAACCATTGGGCAAGTTGAATAGCCAAATCAGGGTGAATCAAAGAGCATTGTAGAGATTTATCATTTCCACCTTTATTTGAATCTATTAAAGCCGAAACGTCGATTCCCGTTTCGGCGGATAAAGTGTCGACCAAAGAAAATGTGCTATCTAATCTATTCCAATCATAAAATCTTTTTCCTGCTACCTTGCAAAGCTGTGTAGCATTTATATAACCATCACTAAATCTAGTTTCTATAATTATTTCATCAATTACCAATGGATTATAATCTACTTTATTTTCTTTTTTGGCTTTGAGTTTATTTTCCAAATGAATATTTATTAAATCAAATAATTGTTCTTTGTGTATTTTCTGGTCAAATTGAAGTCCCATTTTTCTAGCTAGCAAACTTAATTGATCTTTATTATAATTATCATAATCTTTATCCCTATCTAATATTCTCAAATCATTTATAATTGTATCCAACCTATCAATAAAATCTTGTCTAATTTCAAAATTTCTTTTTTTAGGATTATTTGAACATTTACCACAGATTGAAAATTGTTCGATAACACTAGATCCACAACCTGCTTTGCATAAATTAGGATTTAGTAAGCTTTTAAAATATTGAACGACGTTATGAACCATTGTACTTTTAAGATCAGAAGATTTTCGTCCAATTTTGTAATGAGAAATAACAAGAATTAATATATCTTTAGGTATGTGTAAAATTAGGGTTTGTAATTGTTCAATATTATCTTTTACATTTTCTATATCTTTTATTATATTTTCAATAGCCTGTTTATTTCTTGTATTGTTTTCCAAAGCTCTACAAGATTTGCATTCCTTTCGATTATATTCAAAACAATAAATAAATTTTTCTACATTACAAGTTATGCATGTTTTTTTAATAGTAATATCAAAACTTTTATTTTCATGAACAATCATAGGATTTTCTTTAAATTGTTGGATTGTAATTTTTTTATCTTTTATTGCTTTTTCAGCCAAATTCATTAGATTGCGACAATTATTACACATTATATGTTGACTTGAAAATACATTTTTTTCCAAGTAATCTTGACAAACTCCATTACAATATTTAAAGTTTTCAGGAGCATTTCTATTTTTTTCTCTTAATGTTTGAGCATCTATACAAGTGTTTAAAAAAAGACGATAGGACATTTTTATATAGAATTTATTTCTTTAAGCCATTTTATTTTCAATGGCTCCCACTGTCGATAAACTTTATATCCAAAAAAAATTGATGAAAAAAATTTTTTCTTGACAAAAAAGCAACTTGCAACGACAAGACCCTCAAGATTATTAACCCAAACTTTTATTACAGATCTAAAACCAAAACCTAAAACCAGGAATTATGAACACCATGAACACCCTCGTCAATCTTATTCGTAACGCCGCAGCGCTCAAGAGCACTGATCAAGAGCCACAGGCCCAAGAGATCATCAAGGGTATCAAGAGCTTTCCCTCGACTCTGGGACCAGATCTCTTGATTGAGCAACGTCGGCCAGTGGAATCACTTACGGCCGCTCAGCGTGATCTTTTGACCCACCCTTTGGTCGACCCTTTCTCTGATCTGGTCGATCACATTCCCTCCTACTCGGACGAGGAGTGTCATTGGGTCAGGACAGCACTAATGACCATCCACACCATGACCGCCGAGGAAGTGAGGTCCAAGGAAGAAATCCAGAAAAGGCTCCCTCAAGTGGTCGAGTACAACTGTATCAAGAATTGTGCTTGGGATTTCAAGAAGCGGGACACCGTCATCCAGCTCAAGATCGAGCTCTCCGAGGCCAAGCCACTACGTTTGGTGGAGGCACCCTTTGACAAGGTTAACTCGTCTCTCCGTCCCATTCTGCGTCACAAGGGCAAGCCTTTCCAGTCTCTCCACATCACCAGCAATCTCGAGGCTCTTCGTCCTTATGTTTCGACATGCAAGTTTTTCATCCTGACGATTTGGGTCGGCCCCGAGGACAAGAAAATCACCGAGTCGGGGACGGGCTATAGGAGTGAGACGTTTCCTGGACAGTCGGTAGCCAAGGACAACGCAACCCGAGTCGTGATTCGGCCCCTGAAAGAGCAAGCTTTGGTCGAAGCGCTCAAGGATTTTGAGACGACCTTTGGACAGGACCCGAGTAGCCAGCATCTTGTTCCAGTCCTTATGCAGATGGACGATTTTTGCAAACTCTAGGGCTTGGTACGACTTTTGGGCAGGTCTTTATCTTTTGATCAAGTTTTAAAGTAAAAATAGTTTGGGTTTGGATTTTGGACTTACAATTTTTTTAACAAAAGAAAGTAACTATTAAATTTCAATAAAACGGAATTAATTGTTTGTAACTAATTGTTTAAAACCAATTGTTTGTAACTAATTGTTTAAAACCAATTGTTTGTCTTGATAATCTTTTAGAATTTCATGAATACATGATAACCTTCTATCAATTGGTTTAGAACCTTTTGTTTTTTTTGTTTGTAGGTGAATTTTTTTTTCAATTGACAAGGCCATTGATTTTGTCAAGTCTTGAATTGTAGAATGTACTTTCCATAAACCGGAACCTTTTTTCATTGTTGTATAGCGAGCTCCTCCTTTTATTTCTCCATTATGTTGTCTACACCGACGATTCAAATTGTTTGTGATACCAACATAAGTACAATTATTTTCAGAGTGGCAAAGTAAATATACACAATAATTCATAAATTTATTAAAAATAATTTTTTAATAAAAAATGGATTCGTCTTTAAATTTTCCAATACCTCAACCTCCAAGTCCACCCAGTCCAATTTTTCCAGTTCCTATTCCACAAGTAAAAATTGGTCAACAAGCTTCTAGTGCTTATAACCCAATTCTACAAGCTCCAGTAGTTGAAACACCAAGCCCGAGTTCATCATTAACAAGTCAGCCAATAGGGAGTCCGCAAGATTTGAAACTTAATGCTCTAAATACAATAAGGGAAATTTCAAAAGGGGTTTTACAACAAGATCTTAAAAGTTTACAAAGAGTTTTGAAACAAAACAAGGCAATTCAATTAGATAAACTTAATGAAATCACTCAAAAATTAAATACCGGAAATTTACAACAAGCAAAAAATCAATTAAAAAAATTAAAACAAGAATTAACCAGTATACAAAATTCTTTTGTTTTACCAATTCCTACAGTTACACAAGATCCAAGAATGGAAAAATTTCGTAATATGATCAAGATGGGAATTCCTCAAGGAGCTGTAAAAAATAAAATGACCATACAAGGTCTTAATCCTTCTTTATTGGATAATAAATCATCTTTTCAATCCAGTCAATCCGTTCCTGTTTCATCTTCTGTACTTTCTTTGCCTCCAAGAAATTTCTTGCAAGGTATTAAATCTGCTTCTCCTCTAAAAAAAGTTAAACAGATTATTAAAAAGCCTCTACAACAATTGCCTAAACCATCAACAGGTAGACTAGATTTAAGTGGGATAGGAAGTATCAAGTTGAAATCAACAACTCAACGTAAATTACCAACTGTTACACAAACAAAAAAACCATCGGTTGGAATTGATCTCAGTCAAATTGGAAAAATAAAACTAAAACCACGTCAAGTTATTAATACAAGTTCACAAAGTTCAGCTCCAGTCCTCCAAACTATTACAAATTCCGCTCCTAAATTAACTTTAAAGACAACTGGTAAAAAGCTATGGTAGATTAATGATTACAAACACCCGCGCAACACCTACACATTTCACTTTCGTCACATCTGTCGGTGCAACAGATATAAGAAGAAGGAGGAGCGCGTTGGAGCAAAAGTTCGGCTTCATCATAGGAGAGAGCTGGAGCGTGTTGAGCACGAAAGTGTTCTGTATAATCGAACTGACTGTCCTTAACCTGGGTAAAAGGATAGATTTGAGACTCCAAGTGATCCATATCCAAGAAAAGCTTGAGTTGGTCGTCGTCGTCCTTTACGTTTATGCAGGGGGAGATTTGTGACTCCGTGCGATCCATGTAGTTGTCGTCATACTCGAAACATTCCTCGCACATACCTTGGGTAAAGATAGGTGCACAACTGGCACACCCTCCACAACCCTTGCAATATCCAAAAGGCTGAGGGTGACAGGTGGAGCACTTGTTACAGCCGTAGCAGTGTGCAATTTCTCGGCAAACACTACAGTCCTTGCATTGCGAGCAAATCTCCGCGTTCCTGGCGTGTGGGCAATAGATGCTCTGGCGGACAAGGTAGTCCAAATGTTTGGTGAGCTCCTGCTCGGCTTGCTGAACCGCTTCATAAGATCCCCATATTTCAATGGTGTCCTGTAGCAGAAAAATGTAGAGGCACTTTGATTTCTCAGTGATTCGCTTGAGGTGCCTTCCTTGCTTGCCGATGATCAATCCTTTCTCGATACTCTTGTCGACGGGAACTTGTTGCTTCCAAATACCTTGATGAAGGCTGGGTGGGGAGTAATGGGAAGGGACGGGAGACCATTCCAGGGTGTAGGTCGAGTCGGGGAAAAGACGCAAATAGTAGCCTGGGTTTTGCGGAAGAATCGTGGTAAAGCTTGAATCCATATTGATGGTCTTGTTATTGATAGGTCCTGAGGTTTTTTTTTAACGGTTTGGTTAATTTCTTGGGTCTTGTTCGTTGAAAGTTGTTTTTTGATTGAAAAAAAAATAAAAAATCAATTTTTAGACTAAAAATTGATTCTTAAATTTCAATAAATAATCTTCTCAAAAAATGCAAGAACCTTCTGCTCCTCCTATTGAACAAATTAGTTATACTATTTCTCCAGTCACAATTCCAAACACAATTTATAGTGTTAATAATCCAACATTAAACAATATTCCTATTTATGATTTTACCAGTCAAGAACCCGATTCCAACAGTAAGAATGATTGTTTCACCTTTTGTTTTTCTTTCATGGTAGGTAAAAGAAGTTAAAATAATAAAGCAACTTTATCCATGTTAAACTTTTGAGAATTTTTATTAATCTAGATTCATGTTGATTTTTTTCAAAAGGTAATTCACAATAAACATGCGCTCCTAAAAATAAATGATAAATTATAATTGAAAAAGAACTAAATTTTTGAAAACCTTTACTATAAAATAACCAATTTAATATATAAAATAATCCAGCGAAAACAATACTTGCCATGTACCAAGACAAAATTGGATGTTTATTTTCAATACATGTAAATAATGTTCCAAAAAAAGCCAATAAAACATTCCATATATTTCCATATTTTTCATTTCTAACTAAAAAAATCAATTGATAAATTATAGCAATGTTTTGATTTCCTTTCAACAGTCTTTCTACAATCAAAACATGAATCAACATGGTGTCTATGAATAAATAAAATTTTAAATAGGTTAAATGAAATAAAAAGCTAAAGAACCAATGAATGACATAAGTAAACAGCAAAATATCATATATAGATCGTTTCTTTTGTATATAACTATATAGCATTACTCCGGTACTTAGACCTTCCAATAATCTCATTTGGATTAAATTTATTTACGTTTAAATAAATTTTCAAGAGTTTGTTCGCAAGAAATTTAGATGAAATGAGCATCATAAGAATTTTTCTTAATATATTTACCAGTTCTTGGATTACAAACATAAACGGATGGATCTTTTTCAGCACCTTTACATTGTTTTTTGGGATAATTGTCTTTATCAGGATACATGTTGAAAGTTTTAACGCGTGTTGGATAAGGTAATTCAACTTTAATACCTAATTTTTCAAGATCTTTACGCATTTGATATTTGGACATTTTTGGATATTGTGCAGGAGTTCTCCAATGCTCAGCTAAAGGATTTCCTACTCTGTTGAACAATTCTATTAATTCCTCATCATTTAAAAGCACTAGTTCAATCTGCCATTTTCCAATCGTTCCTTTTCTATTATCTCTAGCTGCATTGCCTCCAATTTCTAATAATTCAGCAATCAAGTATTCCAAAGCCGACGCTAAAAATATAAAAGATTCAACTGGAACGTCTTTAACATCGGCTCCCATATTTTTAATTATTTTTTTAATTGTTACAGGGCTTAATTGAAGAAGTACAATTTTGGTTACATTTTTTAATCCATGGGGACCTTCGCTACGAGAATATTTTACTAAATCTTTATTTGCCGTGCTTAAAGCATGTTTGGCTAATTCACCAGGGAGTAAATTTTTTACGGTATTTGTTAAATCATCCAAGGACATTGAGGGGCTTAAATTAACAATAGCTGATAGCACATTATTGATCATAACTGATATTACTTCTTTAGCTTGCCCATTTATTCTTAAATCAGGGTGAACTTGTTTTAAAACTTTAGAAATAGTTGAATTCATTTTTTATTTTAGCAAATAAAAAAAATCCAAAAAAAATTGATGTTTTCCTCGAATTAATAAATTTTTATTAAAATAAAACCATCCTCTTACCAAATAATTAATAATGGGCATTAAAAATTTACATCATTTTTTACGCAAGACTTGTCCTAGCGTTTATTCTACCGTACCAATATCTAAATATGCATTTAAAAAAATTGCCATTGATATTTCTATATTCATGTGTAAATTTAAAAGTTCTAATGGTAATAACTATATAGATTCTTTTTTACACTTGATTAGTGTCTTACGATATAATGAAGTTCATTTTATATTTGTTTACGATACAAAAGCTCCTCCAGAAAAAGATTTGGAAAGAAAACAAAGAATAGAAGCTCGAGAAAAAAACAAAGTTCGGGTAGAAAGAATAATGGAAACTTGGTTTAGTTACAAACAAGATTTAAACTTGACGGAAGATTCCATTTTAGAGCAAAATAATCTTGTCATCGAAGATGAAGTTCTTTTGGGATTTATAACCAAATTAATAGATAACTTGGATAAAATATCTGTAAAAAAGATTGATAATGAAATACATAAGCTTCAAAATTCAATTCTTTCTATTCGAACCGAAGACTTTAATTTAACCAAAGAGTTTTTCAAAACTTGTAATATACCATTTATTGACGCCGAAGGAGAAGCCGAGGCAACCTGTGCTTCTTTGGTTCGACATGGTTTAGTAGCAGCTGTTCTAACCGAGGATACCGATGTATTAGCTTATAAAACACCATTCATGTTACATAAATTAGATATTAGTAATGGCACTGTGGTTGAGATTGATTTTGAAGAAATCTTGTCCCAATTGAAATTTAATGAACAACAATTTTTGGATTTTTGTATCATGTGTGGAACTGATTACAATACAAACATATTTAAAATTGGTCCTGATAAATCTTATAAACTTTTACAACAATATGGTAGTATAGAGGGTATTGCTGAAGCGAACCCAAATATTTGTATAGATGTATTAAATTACGAAAAAACTCGTAGTCTATTTAATAACAAATTGGAATGTCATGTGCAAGTTCCATATTGTGGATTTCCAAATAAAGTCGAATTTGAAAAACTCTATTTTTTTAATAATTGTAAATTTGATTTAGAAAAATTATATAGTAGTTTTCATTTTAGTGTATTTCATGAATTTGAGTTTAAACAAAATGAACCTGAAAAGAAAAAAAACTTGCTATTGAGTTGTAAATAATTTTTTATTGTTAACAATAAAAATGAATAAAAGTTTTTTGATTCTTTATGTAGCAATTGCAATAACATTTCTTATTGCTTTAATAGAAATTACACCCCTGTTTCTATGGATACTAAAAACTAATGATAGTATAGGAAACACATCTTTGAACAGTATTTACCAGAAATTATTTAAATATCATTTAGATAAAATTGGATGGATAGGCTACATGTTGTTTTTTATATTACTAATTGTTCTAATTAGTTATAAATTAAAAAACGTGATCATTAAAACCCTATTAATTATTTTATGTATTATTTTTATTGTTGCTCCATGTTTTCCAATATTAATTTTAATTAATCTTTATTTAAGACTTAGATGTCGAAATCCACCTTTTATATATAATTACTCCAAAGTATTTCCACCAGGAAAAAAACTCGAATCAAGTTATTCAAAAATTGTATCCGAGTTTTTAGCTTATGAAACAAGTCAACCAGTTATTAATTGTATAAAAAAAAATAACCCCGGATTTCGTATTGAAAAAAAACTTTCAAATGATGAAAATTGTTGGAGATCATTATACTTGAAAAAACTTGGTAAAATAAACAAGAGTTTAATCTCATTTTTTCCAACAACCATGAGATTGTTAAAGCATAATCAAATACATAATGCATTCTTTAGTATTTTGGATCCTAATGTTGAAATTTCTCCTCACGTTGGCTATTATAAAGGATATTTAAGGTATCATCTAGGCATTATAATACCTGAAAAAAATGGAAAAAAGCCTTATTTAGTTTGTGGAGGTATCAAGTATAAATGGGAAAATGGAAAAGGTATAGTTTTTGATGACATGTTTCATCATTATGTTCGGAACCCGACTGGACAGAAAAGGGTTATTCTGTATCTAGATATAAAACGTAATAATCTTTCTTTTTTTGATAATTTTATTGTAGGAATGGGTTACCGATTCGCAGAAATGCATCCATTAGTTAGAACTTTTGTAAAAAACCAACACGTTCAATCTCGTCGCTCTTGAATCTTTAAAAATAATTTTTTATTGTTAGAAATAAAAAATGGAAATGGAGCAAACAACATATCAATGGATAGTTCGCTTAGTAACTACTTATTTATCACCAAGCAATTTCTTATCTTATCTTCGTGTTTTAAATCCTGAATATTTCAATGGTATTCAGGAATTTTTCACAGGACGACGGACTTCTATTGAAGAACGTCCTACCCAAGTATCAACTCCTAGACAAAATCCAATGATAAAAAAAGGCAAGTTTTTAAATTCTAGAATTAATGTAAAAAAAGCTCCCTATACAGGCTTATCACCGGAACTTTTAAAAATTGTAGAGACTATGAAAACACAAAAAAATGCTACTACCAATTTAGAATTAATTAATGCGCTAAGAGATGTAATTCAAAAACTTTTTATAAAAATACGATCACAGACTGTAAAGCAAAAAAAAGAAAAATGGAATCATATGAAAGACCAATATTATGCTCTTTATCAAGTGTTGAATGATTTTAAAGGTCAAAAACAACAATGAATTTGACTATAACCTTTGGAATCTTTTAAAATTTCAATCGATTGAGTCACAAAATCTTTGATAGTAGGCAAGTGACTAATAAGAAAAACTTGTTCACTTATACTTGTCAAGAAATTAAACAAAACATGAATATTTGAAATTCGTTCTTGATCAAATACAGAAATTCCCTCATCAATGATGAAGAAATTAGATTTTGGTTGACGAGAAAATTTACTAAACACCATTTTTAGAGATAAATCCACCATAAATGCTTCCATTCCTCCTAGATAATTAGAAACAAGAGCATTTTCTGAAGAGGATTCTATACCAACAATAACTTCCTTGTCCTGAACTTTTAATACCAATTTTTTATCAAAAAAAGATTGAACAAGTTGATTAATTTCATTCTCTATGATTGGCAAATACATTTTTAGCAGATACAAAGGCAAGCCATCTCTATCTATACAATTTAAAAGCAAGACAACAGTATCCATTGTTTCTTTACACTGTTTCCACTTTTCCATATTAATAGACCATTCTTTTTTCATATACACCATTTTTTCTAGATCCATTTGGTACGAATGTAATAGTTTTGTTTTTTGATCTAAAAGTGATTTTGTCGATTCTTTTTCTTGCACTAGTTTTTGAGATTGTTTGGTTAACGATTCATTTTTTTCCAAAATCAAAATTTGCTCCTCAATATTTTTACATTCCAAATCTAATAATAATCTAGATTGTTTCAAGTCATTTATTTTTTTCTCCAATTCATTTACTTTTTGTTTTCTTTTTTCAAATTTGGTAACTGTTTTTAGAAAACTGGATTGTTTTTCTTGTAAAGTAGATAATGAATTACTTTGATGTTTTTCCCAATAAGAATCTATATCTTGATAGACTTTGTTTTTACTAAAAATTACTAATAATTCTTCATATTCTTTCTTAAGAGGATCCAATTCTAGTAATTCTTTCAAACTTTTAATTTTCTGCTTATTTTCACAGGACAAGCGATAATTTTTGGTATGATTATATTTTTCAATTAAATGATTCAACAAGGTTAATTTTTTTTGACTTGTTTCTTTTTTTTTTATACTCTCATTACGTAAAGATTTTAATCTTTGAATTTCGTTTATGAAAAATGTTTGTAAACTGTCCATGGAAATTTTTTCAGGAATATGAAACCATGTTTGTTTAATCAATTCTATGATACTTTTCATTATATCCATAGATTGCTGGCATACTGTCTCTAATTCAAAAAGCTGTTTTTCCTGACGAGCTTGTTTTAAAATTTCCAAATTTTTCTTACAAGAATTACAATCTGGATTCACCTCCATTTTACCAGTATCTTTTAATTGTAACTTTAAAGCTTGTACTTTACATTGAGCCATTTCAAAATTATGAAAAACTTTATAAAAGTGTTGAATATTTTCTTCGACATTAGAATCGATTTCAGGAAATATTTCCTCTGCTACCTTGGCTTCCAATACTACTTTGTCTTGTTCCACCTTGGTCATTTTTAAGCATAGTTGATCCCATTCTTCATTACAAACTAATTCACAATTGTAATTGATAGTGACACATTCTAGCTCCAATATTTTTTTTTCCAATTCCATTTTTCGTTCATTCCATTGAGTAGAAATTTGTGTTGATTTTTCTAATTGTTCTTTAACTTTTTTATAAAAAGATTGCCATTTTTCTTTTGAACCTACAACAACCCATTTTTGAATATCTGGATCCTCTTTACAACTAATTTCATTGCAATTTTCCATTAATTTTATTTCATGGGTAACATTTTCAAGGTCTCTTTTAAGCTGATACAAATCATACAAGTCCAGATACTCTTTTAATTTTGTAATTTCATTTTCCGTAGAAAGTTGCGTAGAATCATTTTCTTTTAACTGTATACTCATTTCTTGCTTTTTTTGCAAGGCTTGTTTTTTAGAGCTAAAAACACAGTGCTGTTGTTCTTTCAAGAGAGTATCTGATTCTTTTTCTATTTTTACAAGAGTTTCCTGTAATGTGTTTAAATCAGTAGTCAATGTTTCTATACTTTTTTTTAATTGCAAGTTCTTTTCTTGAAATTCTTGAGAACTTTGTTGACCAATTTTTTCACGATAAACTTTTTCCTCTCCTTTTAAAAGTTTTAAAGCATCTTCCTTGTCTTTTCTATATTTTTCAAACCAATCAAGACCAAATAAAGTATAGAGAAATTCTTTCTTGTCTTTTTGCGTCACTTCTCTAAATTGTTTTTCTCGTTGTTGAAGACAAATATTGGTGAATAAAAAACTTTCCAAATTTCCTAATAAAGATTCAACAATCTTGTCCGTTTTCTTTCGATGCTCTTCACTGTGATCTTTCCATTCTTTTCCATCAAACACAAAAAATTGTTCTACAATTTTAATTACATCGTTTTTTTGACGACTACAATTTTTTATAATTTTATATCGATTATTTCCAACTTTGAAAATAATTTCTCCATATGCTTTTTTTTCCAAATGATTAATAATTTCTTTTGGAATTTTATTTCCAGAAGTGCCTCTAGTTATTTTTCCAAATAATAAAAATGAAATAATATCAATAATGGTGGACTTTCCAAAAGAATTTTTGCCAAAAATACCTGTAATCGTATTACTTTGTAATTTGTTAAAATGAATAATATTGGAAGACCCGTATCCAAATAAATAATCAAATTTTATTTCCTCAATTTCCCAATCGGTAAAATTGTTTTTTTTTTGAGAAAGAACATTTTTTCTAAATTCTAATTGTAAATCTGAAATCAACTTTTCAACCAACGTAATTGGATTTCCATCTAATTTTTCCAAGACAAATGTTCGAATCCAAAAAGGTTCATTGGACCCATCTGGATTAAATTGAGTTTGAACTTGTAAAGAGGAATTTGAATTTAAATTTTGAGTAGATGTGTGTTTTTGTTGTAACCTAGCGTTAGGTAATATTTTTTTAAACGCTTTACAAAAATTATGATTTGTTTCTTTATCTTGACTCATAAAAACTCTCATATTGGTATTGCTGGGAATATTTTGTAAAAGTTGATTAGAATCAGTCCAGTCTAAAACGTAATTGTAATATAAAATACGCAAGGTTTTATTTTCAAGGACGGCTTCCGTATAGCAATAAGGATTATTGATTCTAAAAAATTGAGAAGTTTTATCAATCAAATTCCAACATAAAACTCCATGATCTGGATCTGTTTCGCCAAAATTTTGACTAATCAAAGAACCAGAGTAAGCCATTGTTTTTTGAGTATTCATGTATTGATATTTATGGATATCTCCTAAAAGAATAAGATCAAATCCCTTAAAGTCATCTACTGATTTATCTCCGCTATCTGATGCATAACCGATATTATTTTTCCAACCACAAATCTGTCCATGGTAAAGTCCAATACACATTTTTTTATCAAAAAATTTAGGATTTGATTTTTGATCTTGAATAATATCCAACCAAATGTTTTCTTGTAAAAGAGAATTTACAGCAAAAATTACATTACCAAATTGATAATATCCCGAATCTTTCAAGTAAAAAACATTTTCAGGAAGTCGATGATGTAAGATACATGTTATACTATCTATACGTTCTTTATTGTTTAAAAGTGCATCATGATTACCAGCAATTAAAAAGGTTGGTGCTATACATCCAAGGTTACTTAAAAATCCATAACTCATTAAAATACATTCGGGTGTTAAATCAATTTTATTATGTAAAAGGTCTCCCGTAATTACAATTAAAGAATCTTTGATCTGTGGACATTTTTTTAGCGTTTGATATAATTCTTCAAATACAAATTCGTATTCCTCTTTTCTTGAATTTAGACGGATATGAATATCGGACAAATGAAATATAAATTTAAAATTTCCATTGATTTCTAAAACATTCATGATTGTTTGTTTTTAAAAAATACTATTCATTAAACATCATTTTTTTATTTTTTGTAAAAGTAAATGTATTATGACGAGTTGACTGGTGTTACCTTTAAAAATGCTTGTGGCTTATTTAAATTAAACAACTCTTTAAAATCATTAATTCTTGAATTTATGAACTTGGAATGGACAATAGCTGAAATGGAGTTTTTAAGAAAAGATGCCAAAATTGCATTTAAAATGGCACAAAAATATGCAAAATTAGGCGATCGTTACATGTATGAAAGTTATATGAATCAAATTAAAAAGATTCAAAAAAAAATCGTGTTGGATTTAAATTTGGATGATCTAATGGTAGACCAAGAAGCAGAAAAAAATTTTTTGACAGAATCGATTGAAATATTTTTTATGGAACTTGAAAGTTCAGCTTTACAAAATAATGTTAAAGATGTTAAATGGTATACCCAATTAATTAAAACTTATGCACGTCGACTTAATCAAAATTTCATGGAAAAATTGGAAAGTATAATTAATACTCCATGTATAGATGCTTTTAATCCTATTGATACCTATATTCAAAAGGCTGAAAAATATGCAAGTCAAGGTGACGAATTAATGATGAAATATTACATTCATATGGCAGAGCAATTAAATATTCCAGAATATCTTGAAACAATTTCTTCTATAAATATTGATCCTGTTATTCAAAAAAATTTCGTATCTAATGAAATTGATTCTGTTTTTCATCTTGCCTTGATTGATGCAAAAAAAGGAGATTTATATTCTATGGAATATAATATAAAAACCATTTTATACTTGGGAAAACAAATAAATGAAAATGTGGAGGACAAAATTTCCAAAATAAATGAATTATATCAAGAATTCAAATTTAGTAAATCATTTTAAGAAATTATACACTATTTCTCTTTATTAATTCCTGAGCTTGTTTTATGCGCTCTTTATCTTGCTTTAATGAATGATTTGCCATTTTGGCTAAAATTTCTTTTGCTTTTGGAATTTGTTTTTTGGCAACGTATGCTTTTACAATTTTTAATAAATTTTGTGTAGTATTATCTAATATTGCTATTCTTTGAGCTTTTTGAATTTCAATTTGTTTCAAATAAATATCAATTAATTTTTGTAAGCTAGCTTTATATTTTTTATTCAAAGTACTTTCTTTACAAATTTCTTTTAAAAGAATGGAAATATTTTCTGCTTTGTTATATTTTTTAGTTTTAATATAATACTCTAAAAGATCTAATAATTTTTCACAATTTTTAACTTTAATCAACATACTTTCAGCTTGTTGTAAATTTTGATTTCTACTATAATATCCCAATTCAAAATCAGACATATTTTATTAAAAACTAGAAAATAAATTTTCAATGAATACTGAATAAAATTTAAAAAAATTTTATTTGAATAAAAAAAAAGATATGGGAAATATTTTATCATCACCTCCCCAACCTGGAGTTCAAGGACCTCCAGGTGCTCCAGGCGATATGGGGGCTGTAGGAGTTCCTGGTTCAGTTGGAGAACCTGGTATACAAGGAAATATAGGTCCAGTTGGTCCAACGGGTCCTCAAGGTCCAGACGGAATTCAAGGTCCTATAGGAAAGAAAGGACCGACAGGAGAACAAGGGCCTATTGGAAATCAAGGAATTCAAGGTTTAACAGGTAATATAGGTCCTACAGGATCTCAAGGTCCAGTAGGTTCAAAAGGACCTATTGGAATTCAAGGAACTCAAGGTCCTCGAGGAGGTTTAGGCCCACCGGGACCACAAGGTCCTGGGATTCCTCTATCTGGACAAAACTTGATTTTTGGATGGACAAATGATAATTGTTATTCAGGAAATTCGTCTGCTCTATCTGGAGGATCAGTTCCTCTTGTTTATTCATCTACTGGTTCCAAAATTTATGATAAATGTGCTCAACTCGCTGTAAATAATAATAGTCCAATTTTTGCGCTAAAAAGTCAACCTACTGGTTCGGGAGCTCAGTGTTTATGGGGACCCTCTGGTAGTTCTGCATCTACATTACTGAATAATTTAACTAATGTTGATGGAAGCTCAATTATGAAACCATATGTTAATACATGTACAAATCCTTGCGGAGATGGAACTTACTGTGGTAATACTGGATCTTATAATGTTTTTCAAATCACTCAAACATCTCCTATTACTTATATGCCTTTAAACAGTGCTTACGCCTATCCAGCAACAACCAATCCATTGGGAACTCAAACTTCTGACAATTCAAATATCATTTTCAACAAGAACAACTTATGTGTAGATACAACCATGTGGGCTGGTTTTACCGCCAATAAAAGTAATATTGATGGTTCTTATGCTGATACAACTTGTTCAAATTCCTCAACACAACAATTTAATTTTTATAATGGTCAAATTATTAATATGAATTCTGGAAAATGTCTTGATGGAGGTGATCGATGGTTTTGGAATACTTGTAATGGAAATACTTATCAAACTAATTTTTCTGTAGTAAATTCAGGTAATGGTTATATGATAAAGAGAAATGATACAAATAAATGTATGGATTTAGGAAATCCAAATGTAAATTATTCATGTGATCCAAGTAATACCAATCAATTGTTTACAATTCCTGGAATGACAAGTCAAAATTGTTGGGGTTCAAATTTTACATTTACAGGGGATAGCAAATTAAGTTTACCTGTGGCCCCAGCTAATGCTACGCTATTAACAATGTGTAAAGCAATAAAATCATTAGACGGAAGCTATCTATTTGCTATGCAAAATGATGGAAATGGAGTAATTTATAATAGTTCTTATCAAGCCGTATGGGCTACAGGGACTTATAGTGCAACATATAAAGGACCTTATACTTTTGCTTTATTGAAAAGTGGAAATATCGTAATTTATGACGGTTCCGGAACTATTACATGGCAAACAAATAAAACTTTACCAAGTAATTCAACGGGAGGTGTATTAATGATTCAACCTGACGCTAATTTGGTCTTATATAATGGGGCTCCTACAATTTCAGGAACTTCTATTATAGGAAATATGATTTGGTCTGCTCGTTTACCAACCGTTTACTCTGGTTCTGGAATCCAACTTTGGTTGAATGCTGGTCAAGGAATTACCAAAAATGGTTCTAATGAAATAACTCAGTGGGATGATTTGTCCGGAAAAGGGCGTAATGCTACTCCTTTCGGCACAGGTGGTAAACCTACTTTAACAACTGGAATAAATAATTTACCATGTGTGCAGATTTCAAAAACTAATGGTCTCAAATGTTCTGTTCCTGCTGGAACTTTTAATAATGGAGTTACCATATTTGTAGTGTTTAAGAAAAATGGACTGTCTGGAGTGCAAAACGGGCTTATATCTAGAACGTTATCAGAAACTAATATGATCCCCGGACCCTTTGATATGTATAAAGTAACAAGATGTGGAGGAGGTAATAATAGCACTTATAACTGTGGTACAAGTGCTATTGATATTGCAGATCAAAGTTCTCCAACTATTTTTTGTTGTGTAATTACTACAGATAGTATTTGGAGTTCAACATTTAATGGATCCATTGATATGAATTCATGGGACTTTAAATCTGGAACCTCTATGGGAAATGCAAGTTATGGAGATACAGGTAATGCTATTATCATTGGAACAAGAGGTGATCAAAGCACTTGGATTAACGGGCTTTTTGGAGAAATTATTCTTTATAATGGAGTTTTAAATGATACCGACATTAATAATGTAAAGACGTATTTGAAAAATAAATGGAATATTTCTTGGTAATATTTATTTAAAATTAAATTTAGATATATTAAATGCACCTTTCACAGGTAGAAAATGGTTTTGTAAAAATTATTAGACCAAATGGAACCTCTTATGAAGGTTTTATTGAAAATAATAAAAAACATGGTTTTGGAATCAAAACTTATCCCGATGGATGTGTTTATAAAGGACAATTCCAAAATGATAAACGTCATGGAGAAGGATCTTTTACATTTAAAAATGGCGATACCATCGTAGCAAATTTTAATCATGGTAAAATATGTTCTTTGGAAGTCAAATATTTATTTTTGGATGGAGCAGAATATGTTGGTGAAATGTTTAAAAATAAATTTACTGGGCAAGGAAAATATAAAAAAGGAAATTTTGTTTATGATGGAGAATGGAAAGACAATAAGCCTCATGGATATGGTGAATTAAAAGATGAAAATAATTTTTTCTATACTGGAACTTGGGAAAATGGTAAACGAAAATTTGGTATTTTATATTTTCCTAATGGTGACAAATATGAAGGAGAATTTCTAAATCAAGATATTCATGGCAAGGGAGTTTTAAAAAGTATAGATGGATCAGTTTATGATGGTGATTTTGTTTTAAATCAAAAACATGGTTTTGGTATTAAAACAATGACAAATGGAAATTGTTATGAAGGGTTTTGGAAATTTGACAAGAGAGAGGGTAATGGCACCATTTATTTTGCAAATGGTGAAATTTTCAAAGGGCAATTTGAAAATGGTAAAAAATTGATGTCCAATTAGGATATTAAAGATAATTTAAATGAGGCAACTTACGGAACAAGAAATTGATTTTATACTCAAAGATGTACCAAGTTTTTTCCCAAATTATTTAACACCCGAAATAAAAAATTCATATATTGGAACAATGATGAAAGATTTAAAACTTTTATTGGAAAAGGAAAAAGTCCATAATGATTTTAAAGACGTCTCTCAAATTAAGACTGAAATTGAGAAACACGTCAATCAATCTTTAATTCAACCAGGAGAAGGAGTAGGAGTCATTTGTGCTCAAAGTATTGGAGAACGGCAAACTCAACTATGTTGTGGGTATGATGAAGAAATATTGATTTATGTTCATCATAAAAAGGTTTTTGAAAAAATGGGTAAATTTATTGATTCATATTTTTCAACGTTTTATCATTCTGTTAAAAAATTACCCAATGGAAGTGAAATTTTACAAGTAGCCTACGATTTTGATTTAAATTTACCCATGGTTACAGAGAATGGAAAATCTCAACTTGTTCCGTTAATTGAAATGAGTCGTCATTTACCTCATGGTGATTTATTAAAAGTAACTTCTAAAACGGGACGATCGGTTCTTACAACTCTTTCACATTCACATTTACGTCTAGATGAAAACAATAAAATAGTCCCTGTAAAAGCTTGTGAGTTGAAAATAGGGGATTGTATACCTGTTCTTCAAACAAGAAAATGGGGAGTGTTTGATTGGTTTCAAGAATCAAAAACTTTTATTCCTTCCAATCCAAAAATACTTACAGAAGATAGAATTGAATATGAAAATATAGATGATATTAATCAGCTGGCCTTGTTTCTAAATTTTTATGGAATTATTTCTGAAATTACGTCTTCAAGCTCACTAGTAGTTCAAGGAAAAGAACAAATTAAAAAATTTCTAAGCAAAAATATGGATTATACAGGTCCAGATATATTTTGGGATCCCATAATTGAGCTATCGATAATTAAAGAAAAGGATTATCCTCATAAGTATGTGTATGATTTTTCTGTGGAAGGAAATCAAACGTTTATGATGAAAAATGGAATTTTTGTTCATAATACTCTAAATTCTTTTCATTCTTCAGGATTATGTGTAGCTACAGTGGTAACAGGAGTGCCTCGTTTTTTGGAGTTATTAAACGCAACAAAAGATCCAAAAATGTCTAGTAATACATTTTGTATTCGACAAAATGTAAAAACTCCAGAAGAAGTTCGATCTTTAATTGAATGTTCTTTGATTAATTTTTGTCTAAATGATCTTGTCATTTCAGAAAAGATTTTTTTGGAAGAAAAAGAGGAAGAATTTTGGTTTGCAGCTCATGAAACTATTTACAGTAATCAATTTAGAGATTACAAGTCTGGAATTTCTTTTGTTTTGGATGTAGAAAAAATTTACAAGTACAAGATATTACTTACTAAAATTAAAAATAAAATTGAGACTACTTATGCAGATATTTGTTGCGTTATTTCACCAATGTATATTGGTCAATTAGATATTTTTGTAGATTCTTCTTCGATTCAAATTCCCAACGATGAATCATTACCTCTTTTTTTAAAAAATCGTAATTATATTGAAATTTATTTAGAAGAAGTTGTAAAACCAAAGTTACTCGAATTGGAAGTATGTGGAATAAAGAATATTAAAAATTTTCATTATTCATTAGAAAATGAACGTTGGAAAATTCAAACGGAAGGATCCAATTTTACCGAAATTTTATGTTTACCTTATGTTGATATATCTACTGTTTCAAGTAATAATATGTGGGAAATTTATAATACAATGGGAATAGAGGCAACTCGAGAGTTTTTGATTGAAGAGTTTACGAATGTGGTTTCCTCCGATGGAACTTTTATTAATCCATCTCATATTTTGCTCTTGGTTGATGTAATGACATATCAAGGAAATATTACATCTGTTTCTCGTTATGGAATGAAAAAAGAGCAAATGGGAGTTTTAAGTAGAGCCTCTTTTGAAGAGTCATTAGATCAATTTTGTAATGCTGGATTTTATGCGGAAAAAGATTTTATTAAATCTGTATCTGCAAATATAATGTGTGGTAAAAGAAGTAGTATAGGATCTGGTCTTTGTAATTTAAAAATGGATTGGAAAACGATAAAAAATAAATAATTTTGTTTTCAACAAAGCATGTTTGTTGGTTTTTTCACCTTTGTATTTTTGATTGCAATTACAATTTTACTAATTTTGATAATAATAAAACTTGTGAATGTAGTTTATGAGGAAAATACTTTTAAAAAATTCTTTTCTAGCACTAGTTGGAAAAATATTCTACTTGTAAAAAGAAGCAAAAAACAAAAAAAAATAGCAACCATTCCCCCAATAGAAGAACAAAGTATAACACCCGAATACACAGTTTCTAGTGAACCAGAAATTATTTTATCAACACCTTATCCTAATCAAGTTCCACGTCCAGGAATCGTTAATTCTCCAGAACAAAGTCCAACGCAAATAAACCCATCACTAATGCCCTACCAACAGAAGCTTTTTAATCAAATATAAACTATTTTGGTATAATATTCATTTTAAATGCAAAGCCATCTTCAAAATGAACTTCTATTAAATAGTGATTTCCATTTAATGAACCAAAACCTGTTCCATCATAAATAATTAATTGTTCATTATTTAATTTTTCCCATTGGTTTTGTTTTAATGTCAATTCTCGTGATAAAAAATGTATATATCCTTGTTCAATTTCTACAGAACTATCAATCCATTCATAAAATTTTCTATCTGCAATAGAATTTATAATGCGATTAAGAACACGTAAAATTCCAACTTTTTTTTGATTTTCATCATGCAAGTCATATAAAATTTCAATGGTTTTTTGATCATTCTCATGGTTGTCATTCAAGTAATCAATAGCAAATGGAGATTTTGCAATTTGAAATGTCATTGTATCCATTTATTTATAATAAAAAAAATAACTATAAATAGATGGGATCATCAGCGTCTTTACAACCAAATTCACTTTCAAAGAACAAAATCCAATTTATTCAATGTTTTCATGGAAAAATAATCAAAAAAACATTTTACAATCGTAAAATGTTTCTTAATGAATTATCTATATTACAAGAATTAAATTCTTATTCTTTTATTATAAAACCTTATTATTATTCACTGCCCGCACATACTATTTTTTATCCTTATTATACTTTTGATTTTTTTACCATTATGAATAAAAAATTACTTTCCTTTTCAAAAATGTTGAAACTATTTTATCAACTTTTGATTGCTGTCCAACACTTGCATGATTTAGGAATGGAACATCATGATATAAAATTAGAAAATTGTATAATCGATAGCTCTTTCCAAAAATTGTATTTGATTGATTTTGAATTTGTTTCTAAAAATTACAAGTTGGATAGAATAAATTTAAAGTCTGGCACTCCAGCTTATCAACCTCCAGAATCATATTTTGAAAATATTTGTCCAATGTTTTCAAAAAAAGATATTTGGTCTTTGGGAATATTTTATTTCATCTGTAAATATGATTATTTTCCAATTATAGATAATCACCAGCAAAATTATATAAATTTTTTTGAAAATGAAATACCCAAAATTTCCATTACAATCAAAAAGTGTTTTTGTTTAAAGCCCAATGAACGTATTGATATTCAAGAATTAATTAGAAATGTTGAAAAAGAATTGGAAAATTAATAAAAAATATTTATAAATACATGTGAAATACTCCTACATTCATCACTTTGGCAAGCAACCTTTACACTGTTGGCGATTCTTTCAAATCTTGTTACATGTTGATGACAAGTCTGACAAGGACCATAAACCGTTTCATTGTCACATAAATCATTACAATAATCTTTCAACAAATTTGACAATTTGATTTCTAATGCCTTTACAAATTCTAAGTAATTAGAGTCTTGAATTTTGTAAACTAAATTTAAAAGTCCAATTAGAGATTTGTAATTTTTTTTTAATAATTTGTTTCCAATCATCTTTTCCAACGTTTTTTTCTTGCGATTTTTAAAATATTCATTTTCATTTCTAATCCAATAATTGATAACAATAGATAAAGCTTGCGACATTTATTTAAAATCTAAATTTATTTTGTTTAAATAAATTTATTGGAATTTTTATTAGAAGTTTTTTATGCTCGTAAACGCCTCATAATCTCTTCAAAACCAGGAGGAGTTGCACCACGTGTTGTTGTTGGACGAATAGTGTTAAATCCAAGAGCTTCATAATCGGGACGAGCTAAATTACGAGGAACTTGTGTTGTTGTTGGACGAATAGAGTTATATCCAAGAGCTTCATAATCGGGACGAGCTAAATTACGAGGACCTTGTGTTGTTGTTGGACGAATAGAGTTATATCCAAGAGCTTCATAATCGGGACGAGCTAAATTACGAGGTCCGTGAGTTGTAGGATGAAATCCAAGAGCTTCTGGACCAGCGCCAGGAAAACCGTGAGTTGTAGGACGACTAGTGTTAAATCCAAGAGCTTCATAATCGGGATGAACTCCACGAGGACCGTTTGTTGTCGGACGACTGGTATTAAATCCAAGAGTTTCATAACCTGGTTGGACAATTTGTGTTGTTGGTGGACGACGAGGACGTTGAGTTGCTGGGCGACTAGTGTTTAATCCAGAATTACCGCGAGGACCGAGACCGCGAGGACCGCGAGGACCTTGATAACGTGAAGGAATAGCACGAGGGACTACAGTTAATGGGCGTTCAACTGGACGGCCAGTTGGACTACCAGTTGGACGAGTTATTGGAGGAGTTATTGATCGAGGATTAAATGTTCTTTTATTAGGGCGGAATAAGACATCTTTAGTTTCTAAAGCTTTTGGAAATGTGCTTTTGATATTTTTTTTTACCTTGACAGGTTGATCTGCTATTTTTTCTAAAATTTTTATCAACATTTTGTTATTAGTTACATAATCACGGCATTTTAGTGGTACTTTTCCTTTTTTTTTATGTTCCATACAAGTTTTTACGCAATCCTTGCAATTTTTTGAAAATAATCTTAATTTAGCTACATCTAATGGTATTTTACGTGGTTTAATTAATTCATCACAAGAATGACAATTCATTTTATTATTAAAATTATTTTATTTTTTTACAAGAGTTGGAGCATTTTCAATGGTAGCAGCTAAATCTAAGCCCAAGTATTGAATAAAAGAATTATTATCATCAGGAATTCCTGATTGACGTCGAGCTTCCATATATTTTTCACGGTATTTATTAACAAATTCTGGTTCTTTATCATCAATTTCTTTAATTCTTTCAGTGGCTTTTTCAAATGACTCTTTCATTTGTTCCATTTTTTTTAAAGTTTCATGATAAGTCCAAACTAATTGAGCTCGCTTTACATTTTCGGTAATATACTCCTCAAATATATCCTTTGGCTCTCCAGCTTGAGCTCTTTTGGATTCATCTAATAATTGTTTTTCACGATCTTTAATATCCTCCATCTCTCCTCTTTCCTCTTTTTTCTTTTTAAGAATGTCTTCACTAATAATATCCGTGGTTTTTTGACGAATATCAATCTTTTTAATTTCTGTAGTATAACCCTCAGATGTTGTTACAGGAAATGGACGTCCAACATAAGCATGATAAACTTCATGATAAGAGTCAACATTTCTAATTAAAAATTCGGCTCTTTCATTGGCTTCTTCTTCAGTTGCATAAACTCCTCTAACTTTCATCATTCCATAAATATTGTCTTTATCAGGTTTTGCTCCAGAGGAAGGAACGAATGAAACAAGAGCAATTTTTTGATTTGGTTGAAAAGGATCAGCATAATATCGGTCTACTTGTGCAAAAGTAATATTGTTGGATAATTTCTCTAAAGCAGATTTTAACTCTTCAGGATTTAAAGGTCCTTCTATACTTTTAGGGGTATAGGGGACATCTTGGCGATCAGAAGGAGACACTAAGGAATGCATTTTTATTCAAATAGGTAATCTTTTAAACTAATTTAAAACGATTCATTAATTTGAATAAAAATGATTGTAGATTATATTTTATCTTTATTAACCTTGGCTGTTTCAAAAATCTCCAAGGAACAATGGTTATATTTCTTTCTTGACAAAATTGGTAAAGGATTATACAAGTATAAAACAAAGCATAAATTAGATACAAATTACTGGTTTAAATCTACCTATTTAGAAAAAGATTATACTTTTTATTCAATGTATTTAGAAAAAAAAATTCAAGATACTGAAAAAATAATTAGTGAATCAAAAAATTTGGAATATATTAATTTACGTTTAAAATATTTGGACATTTTGAATTATTTAAAAACTACTAGAGATAATAATGTAGTAGAATGGATGGAAGAATTGTTTCCACAAAAAAATAAAACAGTTTGTCTCAATAGTGATTGGTTAATTCTTTTTTCTGATTACAGGACGGAAGATCAAGAAGAATTTATTTTAGATCCTCAAGATAAATCCCAAAAAATTAAAAATTATCTTTTTTTTATTGAATCTATTGATAATATTTTAAAATCTAAAATAAATCCTTTTGATAAAATCCACCAGCAATCTTTTATTTTAGCAACCACTTTTGAAAACATGTTGATTAAAATATGTTCTTATTCTAATGTTGATGTTTCAAAAACAGAAATTGAAAAAATTAAATTCAAAACTTTGGCCAAATTTATCTAAAATTCATTCTCAAATTCCTCATCAGTGGATATTGTTGATGTTATTTCAGTATTTTGAGTGGATTCGTCTAATTCTTCACTAGAGTCACAAAGTTCATCCATTTCATCACTTACACTTACATCACTTTCATCATTTTCATTGTCATTGTCTTGGACAGAAACATTGTCTTGGACAGAAACATTGTCTTGGACAGAAACATTGTCTTGGACAGAAACATTTTCATTGTCTTGGACAGAAACAAAAACATTGTCTTGGACAGAAACATTGTCTTGCACAGATTCTGGATTCTCGTTTAGTTCCTCTACGCTTTTTGAAATTACATCTTTAACGATATCATTCAAGGTATTAAGAACATCTTCAATTTCATTGGGTTTTTCATTATTTTTTGCCCCATGTTCAACAAGTAATTCTTTCATTTCATTTTGACTAGCCAATGGCAATAACAAATTAAGATCCATTGTGCTACTATTTTCTTTACTCAATATTGCTTTGGTAATATCTATTTGATTAAATTTGACAGACCAAATCAAAACTTTGTTCATTTCATCTATTGGAACAGTGTAATTTTTATTTCTAAAATAATTTAGTAATTGGAAAATAATATTTTGATTATTGTTTTTACAAGCCCAATAAAGACAACTTTCACTTTTAGAATTCAAAATAGTTGGATTTGCATTATTTTCTAACAAAATATTAAATAATGCATCATTATTTTGTTGACATGCGAATAAAATTGCAGTATTATCATCATCAAACTTTAAATTAACATCTATTTTATTGTCGATGAGAATTTGAAGTATTTCCAAATTTCCATTTTTACAAGCAAAAGATAACGCAGTCTCATTATTTTTATTTTGATAATTTAAACAAATTCCCATATGAATATAAGATTTTATTTTATGAATCTCATTTAAACGAACTGTGTTTAAAAATACATCTTGACGCATTTCTTCAATCCCTTTTGAATCATTATATACTCTTTTTCTTAATATTTTTGAGTTTATCATTCTATTTAATAAAAAAATGATATTTTTTTAAATAAAAATGTTAGAAGTGTTGTTTGATTTGTTTCCAGACTTTTATTTATATTTTAGATACATTGATTTGTCAAGACTTTATTTTGTAAATAAAACAATGAAAAAAAAGATTGGTCTTTCCATTAAAAAATTTTGTCTCGTTGAGCATTGTAATTACTCTGAAATTCAACCATTATTATTACACTATATCAAAAAGTAGTTTAAGAAATACAAAATTGGATACAAATGAATTTTTTTCCAAATTTACAAATTCATGTATATCCTGCTGATAGACCAAATGTAAACACTCGAAGAAATAGAAATGAAACTGTAAATACTAGTAATAATAATACAGCTTCAAATCTTTTAAATACAATGTTACAAACTCTTAGACGTGCCAATACAGTTGATTTAGTAAGCACCAGCGTATCTACAGATCCAGAAGATGTTCAAATATATTTTGGTTATGAAACATTACAAGGAAATTCTCCACCTTTACCAAATGGTTTACAAATGCAAGATTTAAATACCTATACAGAATTATATTTAAATGAAGAATCATCAGATACCATTTGTAGTATTTGTAGAAATAATTTTGGTTGTAATGATATTTGCCGAAAAATAAACAATTGTAATCATTCTTTTCATCAAACTTGTGTTGATTCTTGGTTGGTAAGAAACCAAACTTGCCCAATGTGTAGAAATTTTATTATTCCTAGATCCCAAAATTGATGATGGAATTTATTTTTATTCTAAATCTTAAAAAATTATGGAAAATTACTCTTGGATTATTAATGAAATTAATCAACATAAAATATCAATTTTAGACAACCAACTTGTTCCCTGGAATAATTCCAAATTAATGGATTTATATACTTTTGTTTATACAAAATGTATCAATGATAAATCTAGTGATAAAAATGAAGCTCTAATTATGTATGATATTCATGAAAAAGTTTTGACCGAATTTCTTAACGATTGTTTATCTAGAAAACCAGTAAATGTAACAATTAAATTTTTTATTGATGCTTATGAAAAATATAATTTTTTTTCTACAAGTGTAAACTTTATTTTTAGATATTTGAACAAATTTTTTATTCTAAAGTTCAAGTCTATTTCTTTGAGCGATAGAACTCATAATTTTTTTATGAGCAAGTTTTTTAACACCATGGATAATCATTGTTCTGAAATTATTTATACCGAGGCGTGTAAAGGACATCCATTTTCTGATGATTTTGTAAAAGATTTTTCAAAACTTGCAAGTGTTTACAAAAAGTCTGAATTAAAAAATCAACAATTAATTTCAAAATACAAGGAAGGAATTAATTACTTTTATAATTCACAAGTTCATAATTTTAGTAGTGTTGATGAACTTATTGAATATTATAATTTAATACATTGTCAACTAGAAACAGTTTGTAAAACAATTGAAATTCCTGAATTGATCCAAGAATTAACAAATATATTTTTGGATTCAATTCGAACAGAGAGTATTTTAAATTCCATGAAAATAGAATTTTCATCCTTGATTGTCAAAAAAGATGTAGATAAGTTGTGTGTATTGTATAATATACATTGTGAATTTTTTATTGAATGTTTGATTATTTATACAGAGGAACTTTGCTCTCAAACGTTTAATTTTTTTGAAAAGATTCTCTCATTACATGAGTTGATTGAAAATTTAATTTTAAAACTGGAAAGTGAAAATATCTCTAGTATATTTTATAATACGGTTACAAAACTCATAAAAAACATTGAAAATTTTTCAAAAATCTTGGCTACCGAGATTTTAAAGAATAAAAAGTATTGTTTTCTACTCCAAATGTTGGAAAACAAAGAAACATTTATTACAATTTATGGTAAAACTTTAATGAATAGACTTTTGAATACTGATTTTTTAGATGTTTCTAATGAAATTTCTATTATTGAAGAAATGAAAATATATATCAGTAATAGTTTAGTTTACAAGCTTGAAAGCTTAATTATAGATTATAAAAATGCTATTTTATTAACTCGAAAATTTCAATCAGTTTCAAAACTAAAATCTAGTATTTTTGTATTCTCGGAAAAAACATTTTTAACACAACCATTTAATTTAGATAGTTCTTTTCTTTCAAAGGAACTTCAAGAGAGTTCCAAGCATATTGAAGATTTTTATAAAACTCAGTTCAACTTGCGAAAACTTTCTTTTAATTATTGGCAGAGTAGTGTTACTATTGAAGCTACATTTTATAACCCAACTAAAAAGTATTATATGACTTTGTATGTTATTCAATATATTATTCTGTGTAAAATTCAAGAAGGAAAAACAAAGTCCCAATTTGCTCTTGTTCAAGATTTACAAATTGAGCCAAGTATAGTTTCAGCGGTTTTACATTCTTTAACAAACAATAAAACTCCAATTTTGTTAAAATCAGGTTTACCTTACAAGTTAGATACGATTAATGATATTTTTACAGTGAATGAAAATTTTACAAGCTCTCAAGATCATATTAGGTTTAAATTACCAATGCTTGATCAATCTAAAAAACAAGATTCAAACAATATAGAATTGAATGTTCCTTTTATTTTACGAGCAAAAATTGTAAAAGTTCTTAAACATGATCAATTATCAAAAGATGAAATTTTCAAACAAATTGCAAATATTAGTCAAAATAAAAAAATTATAGAGGAGCAGATTGATTATTTAATTGCTCAGGAATACATTGAAATAAATGATGATATTTTTTCTTATATTCCATAACTTTTTTTAAAAAAATAAAAAATATTTAATAAAATGTCGACTCAAATTCGTCCTATTCGCCTTGCCAGTATTGACACATACAGAGCTTCTCAATATGTAAATCCTTCTGCAAATGCTAAATTTGAAATTAATCATTTGAACACCAAGAAAAAGGTTAAATCTGTAAAAATTAATTACAAATCTATCACTGAAGATTCTCCCATTCCTTTACAAAAACAACAGCCCTCACAACCCATACAACCCCAGCAAGAAAAGACAGAAAAATTAGCTGTTAAAAATGAACGGGGAGAAAGTAAAGAAAATAATAAGAATTTTAATTCTTTTCAAAAATTAGTATATGTTACACTTCGTAATCAATTAAAAAAATCAAGTAATTAACTTTTTTAAAAACTGAATTTTTTTTTGGGAAAAAAAAAATTTAACAAGATGGATTATCAATTCTCTCATTACAAAATAAAAGAAACTTTGGATCCTATTCCATACAAACGATGGTTTCAATTGGAACGTTATTTTAAAGATGCAAAAAATAGTCTACAGTGTCATCTCTTACTACAATCTGTTCCTTATAATTGTGAAATAGAGATGATAATCATTTTGACTGATCTCAAGATAAATTTACAAACTTGTATTGATAGATTGAGTAATCATAAAAAACAAGTTTTAGAAAAATTGAAACAGGAAATGAGTCTTTGTATACAGTGTTTTATAGAATTCCTTGATTGTCTAGTCAGATTAGAACCATTACTAGTGTATAAAACTCGTCAAAACAAGTCAAACAAAAAAATACAATACTTTCTTACATCTGCTCGAACATATTATATGAATAGCTTTTATAAGGAAATATTACCACATTGCTTTTGGTTAGCTTGTTTTTACCAAAATTCATTAATTTTTACATTTCCAAAAGAAGAATTTTTAAAAATGTTACAAAGTATTCAAGACCCATCATCATGGGAAATTGTTCTTGTGCAAAATGGTAAACCAAGTCTAATGTGCCATCCATTTCTTCCTAATCCCTTGGACTTTATTCATTCAATAAATAATACTACAAGCCATAATAGCAAATGGGCTCAAACTTGCCAAGTTTTATTTCAATCACAGTCTGGTCATATAAAGTTTTATAAAGGAAAAGTAATTGTAAAAATGTTTTGACAATTTTTATTCAAAATTTTCTGTTAAAATTGTCATTTTTTTTGGTTCAGATCCCTTACGAATCATTAGATTTATAGTTCTTAAGAAGGCTGGTTGATCAATATAAATGGTTTGTAATACGTCGCTTTTTGTTAAAAGTTGTTGCACAGGACGTGGAGGTAGTTTAAAATAATTTATTTTAAATTTGTATTCATTTTTTCTAAACATTAAATCATGCATAAAACTAAGAAAAATCGTATTGGAAAATTCTGGACGAGAACGAAGAAAATAAAAAGACTCACAAAAATAATCAAAAAGCATTTGACTTTGATTTGCAAATACAGCAAAATTAAGTATAGTTAAAATATTTCCGGATTCTTTTATTTGATTCATCCATCCTTCCACGACATCTAGAAAACTTTTTACAAATTTAATGTCTTTTTGAGATGGAGAAGTTTGTAATACATCATTAAAATATGGATCTAAATTTGTTTGAATACCTGGCTTGAATTTTAATTGAAAAAAATCATCTTTGGAAATTTTTGAAAGAGCTTTACCAAATAAAGAAGCATATCTTTTAGTAACTCTTTTATCTGTTCCTTTCCAATAAACTTTTTTATCTTGTATAAAAAACATGTCTTTTTCTTGAAATTCAGGAAATAAAGTGTTAAAATGATGATAAGTAAAAAATTGTTGAGTATTTTCATCAAAAAATTTAAAGGTCAAGAATCCAATTTGTACCCAATTGTTTCCAGCTTTTCTTTCAATCTCAATAAACTTTGGAACATCACTATGTAAAGGAGCTATACATATAATTTGACAAGGTAAGCCAGTAATACGTAAAAATAATGGTAAATGAATAAAAGGAATATATCTAGATTTTGGCCATTCTTCATCATCTATTATAGAACCTATGGAAAGAACAACAGTAGTTGGTTCCGTATAATGTAAACTTTGTAAAAATTTTTTACATCGTATTATTTCAAAATTAAAAATTGGATTAGTATAATTTGTTATTACATTTCCAAAATTATAGGCTCGGTAAGGAAAAGAAAGAGATTGAGCTTGTTTCAATAAAGCCTGTTTTTGTTTTTGCTGATGCGTTTTTACCACTTTATCAAGTAATTGATCTAACAATAAATTTATTTGCACTTGCATTTTTATTTCAAAAAAAATTAATCTAAAAGACTATTTTTTAAAATAAAAATGAATCGTTTTTTAATTTTTTTAACAGTGTTACCAAGTGTCTTTAGTTTTCGAGTCTTGTATAACCCAAAAAATTCAAAACAAGAAAAATTGGATATTTTCTTGAAACAAAATTTTCCAATTGTTGTCGCTGAAGGACCAGCAGGTACTGGTAAAACATTGTTATCAACACAACATTCGATTCAATTATTACACGAAAATAAAATTAAAAAAATTGTCATGACTCGACCCACCGTATTTACAGGCAGTGATATAGGATTTTTACCTGGAACTTTGGAAGATAAAATGCAACCTTGGATGATGCCTATGCTAGATGTTTTTCAGGAATTTTATACCAAAGATAAATTAAGAAAATTACTCAGTGAAGGAATTGTAGAAATAGTTCCTTTGGGATTTATGCGAGGACGTAGTTTTCGTAACTGTGCTATTGTAGCCGATGAAATGCAAAATTCTTCTACCGAGCAAATGAAAATGCTACTAACTCGTGTCGGTGAAAATAGTAAACTAGTCATTACTGGAGATTTAAAACAAACTGACTTGATTGGTCAAACGAATGGTCTTGAGGATCTTTTGGATCGTTTACAGTTAAAATACATTAGCCCTCATGAAATGATCAAAGATGGGTTTGGAATTGTTCGTTTGGATGGGCAATGTATTGAGCGTCATCCCGTGATTGTCAAGATTTTAGACTTGTATTCCTAAAAAATGATTTTTTAAAAACAATAAAAATAATGAAAGCAAAAAAATGAGTGAAAAAACTCTTTCGGACAAAAAAGTAATGGATGAAAAAAATAAAATCATTAAAGATTGTTTTAAACAAGAAAATGTTGAAAAAGCGCATTGTAAAGAAATTTTTGACAATATGAAAGTGCAAAAGGAAAAACTGGAAGACATCTTTAAAGATTACACTTGGAGATTGTGGATTTAGCTAAAATATAAGAGTCGGTTTGATCGTAATTTTTCTTTACTAGATTCTGGCTTTATTTCACGTTAGTTATTACTTGGTTTTCTATAGTTGGATTGAATGGCATAATATTTACCATAGTCCATTTTAGGTAAACTCAAGATTTCTTTGAGAGGGAAATTGAATTATTTGGTTTATCCACAAATAATTCAATTTCGTTTATTAAAGAATCAAATATATTTAAATTGATGAATCATGTCTTTGATTGTATTTGTATAATTCATATTAAATATCATTATTATTCTTTTACAGGTAGTTTTTAAAAACACTTGCAATAAAAATTCCTAGAAAAACAAAAATCAAATAATATTTTTGAGGTTGCCAAAACAAATTTTTAACCATAAATGTTCCTTGTTGATAATACCCTCTTTTTCTATAATAATCTCGAACTCCAATTCCAGAAATGATTGCCATTTTCGTTCTACAATGAAAACGTGCGATCCATTCCGCTTTTCTTAACAATGTTTTCCCAATACCTCGATGTTGGGTATTCGTTGATTTTTTGTCTCCTACTGCTTGAACTCTACCATAAACATGTAACTCTCTAATCATGGCATCGCAATCCTGTAAATCTTGTAAAAAAGAATTTTCATTCTTGTCCAAGATTCGTAATCTAATAAATCCTAGTAACAAATTACTATGAGGTCTTTCGACTTCTGCAGAAATAAAATATTCAGTAGCTCCACTAGCTATAAATTTATGTGCAAAATATTTGATTTTTTTTAAATCCAATGTTTCTTCTTTAATTTCTCGACAACGAATACATTGGCAATAAATTCCCATTTTGATTGCTTTTTTATGAATTACATCTCCCAAGTCGGAACGAATGGTTTCACTAGAATATCCCAAAAAGTCATTAGATTCTTTTGCATTTGCAAAATCTCGTTGCGTTCTATTGACACGAACCATTTTTGGAGTAATTCGTTGACGATGAATTAGCACATCTTCTAAAAGTTCAATATTATGTTCACTATAAGGTTTCCAACGCCCGTCTTGTTTCCATTTTTTAATTTCAGTAAACGCTACATCTAAGCATGGATAATCTTTCATATAATCAGGAATAAGATCCTCTCCTTGTAAAACTTTTGTATAACATAATTTATCCAATTCTGGGGTGCTACCTGGTAAATCTGTCATGATATGCACTTCCACTTTAAATCCTGCATTCTTTAGTAAACGAATGGCATTGATACTTTGTTGAACACCATGTCCTCGATTCAACTTGCGTAACAAAAAATCTTCTGTATGCTGAACTCCAATTTCAACTCGAGTGCATCCAAATTCTCTAAAGCGTATAATTTCGTCCTTGGTAATTGTATCGGGTCGAGTTTCTAATCCCATTCCTACCACATGGATACCATTCGTTTCATTCAATTGCTGTTCTTTTTCTAAGGAAAATGGTTCCCTATTAGGTTTTTTAAATGTATTAACAGCAAAATACAAGTCTCTAACAAATTCCCTGGCATAATCTTTGGGATAAGATGAAAACGTTCCTCCTAAAATTCGTAATTCAATTTTATCCAAAGGATGCCCATTATGTTCAAGATTAGAAAGACGAACATGGACTTGACGAACCGCATCAAAATCAACCAAAGCGGCTCGACGAACAGCATCTTCATTTGATAAGTAACTACGAGGCATATCGACTTTTGCCCCATTGGCAATAGTTTCATTAGGACAAAAATAACAATTAAATTTACAAGAAAATTTTTCAGGTCTCATGACAACAGATACATTTAAAATACCACTACGACTACGAACCGCCTTTTTCATTAACCAAGTTTGTAATTGCGGAACGTAGCGTGTTTGAGGATTTTCAATCAACATTATTTTATACGCATTACCTAAAACAGCTTTAGGTAATACAGCTTTATATTTTCTATTTATCCTAGAAAGAGTAGAATCAAATTTTTCTTTTGTATCAAAGTTCGATTCATTGGTTAGTACTTCCTTTATAATTAATTTAGCCACGACAGGTATTTTATTAATAGTTGGGTTCAAGGTCAAATCTTCCATTTCAATCATTGTAATAAAAAAGTTGAAAAGCCTACAATAAATAAAAAAAATTTTCATTTTTTAATTTTCAAAATTCTATTTCAACGTATAATTATAAACAGGGTACCACTTTCCGTTTTCATCCTGCATATAGATAGGCTCGGCAGGGTCATTAAATTCATACCACGTATCCCCCCTACGACCTACAACGTCCGTATAGGACTCCTTGGAAATCCTAACGGGCTTGTTGCGCTTTCCACGGCTTTTGAGTAGCTTTTCGGGTTTAGACAGGTCTTTCCAAGTCACCACCGAGATTTGTGGTTCCGCTGGATCAGCGACAGGCAAAATCTTGCGAATCTTGAAAAAAGGCACTTGCTCCACCACTCCCGCCTCGACTCTCTCTAGCTCGTAGGCTCCGTTCTCCGTTGGTTTAGGTATAGAAGAATAAGTCATCACGTCAACCGATTCGTCCTCGTGAATCCTGATGGCCTTTCCCTCGAACCACGATTTTCCTTCCTTGTACTCGATCTTGTCTCCAGGCTTGATGATATCCTCCTTATCAACAGTTTGAGAAGGATATAGTGTGATCTTGTTCCAGCGAAACATTCTTGATAGCTCCTTCCTTTTCTCGCGCTTGGGAAAAGATCTACTAGGGATGTCGATTTCTGGGCTTCCACGTAGATTGAGAACAAGGTGGATGGTTGAGTCTTTCTGAATATTGTAGTACGACAGGGTGCGCCTGTCCTCGAGCCGCTTGCCTGCAAAGACCAGGCTGTGATAGTCGGTGGAGATACCAGTTTTGTCCTCCTGGATTTTCTGCTTGACGTTCTCGATCGTGTCGGAAGGATCAACATCAAGGGTAATGGTCTTGCCCTTAAGAGTCTTGACGAAAATCTGCATGGTTTCTGGTTTTTTAAAAAATTTGGGTTAATGTCTTGCGTCTCGAAGTTGAAAGTTATTTTTTTTCAAGAAAAAATATAAAAAAATCAATTTTTTACCAAAAAACTAAAAATTGACCTTGATTTAAATATCTTTAAAAAAATTCAAAATGAGCCTAGAACCCTTATATAACGTGAACCAACATGAACGTGATTCACGAATTTCCTTTCAAGAAGAAGGGCATCTTTATACTGTGGATGGTAAACAAGACTATATTTCCACCACTACATTTATTCATACATTTTTTGAACACTTTGACGCCAATGGGGCCATTGTGAATATGATTTGTAAGGACATATGTTCCAATTTAACGAGTGGAGAGAAAAAGAATGATATTGAAAAGTATCTAGGTATGAATAAAGAACAAATTAAAAAATCAATACAAAAAGAATGGGACAACCTCGATAATAATTACAAGTTTAGCACTGGAAATTACAAAGGAATGTCTCCTAATGAAATAAAAGAAAAATGGAATAATGATTGTAATCTAGCATCCACTCAAGGAACTAAAATGCATGCTTCGTTTGAGCGTTATTTTAATAATGAACGAATTCCTAATGATCCAGATGAAACCACAGTAGAGTTTTCATACTTTAAAAATTTTGTAACCGAGGTGGTGAATGAAAAAAACTTGGTTCCTTTTCGTAGTGAGTGGATCGTTTTTGATGACATTCACAAAGTTTGTGGATCCATTGATATGGTTTTTGAAGCGGAACCAGGAGTAGTCGACATTTATGATTGGAAACGAAGTAAAGAAATAAAAACAGAAAATCAATGGAGAAAAGGAAATCCTCCTGTAGATCATCTTGATGATTGTAATTATAATCATTACTCTCTTCAACTCAATCTGTATCGTCATTTTTTGGAGAATTTTTATAATAAAAAGGTGAGAGATATGGTTTTGGTCATTATCCATCCAAATCAAAAAAACTACCAATTATTTCCTGTAAAACGAATGGAAACTGAAATTAACAACATGCTAAAGACTAGAGTTGTTTCATAGGATAACCAAAATTTTCAAAATCTTTTTGATAATAGTCATTAACAAGATTAATTAAATCTGGAAATAAGTATTGAGAATAATCTTTAATCTTGTATTTATTTTGATTAGAATTTAATAAAAAGTTTTTATATCCTAAATTAATCATATCTTGTTTTAGAGTTTCCGTGTGTAAAATTTTGACATTGAATTTTTCATTAATGTATTTATATTGAGGTTTAAAATGTTGATCAAATCTTAAATTATATTCATCTATATTTGCAATACAATTTTTAGCGGCATTTAAAATTTCTTTTGTAGCCATTTCCGGATGAATCAAATTGTGAAAAAATAGTGCACTCATAAATCGATCATAAGGATTTCTAACTACAGTAAAGATGAACAAATTATTTGTATCAATTTTAAAATGATTCATAATTGTAGATAAATCCAAGTGTTGTAAAGAGCATCTTTCAAACGATTCTTGATTTCGAGATATTAAACTATTTTTATTTAGTGTAATATTGTAAAACTTTGATAAATAATTTTCTATCGAAGACCCACCCGTTTTTGGAATATGAATAAATAATGTATTGGTAGTATTATTTTTAAAATAAGGCATATCTATATATATAAAAGAGAAAATTTAATAAATGTTTAATTCTCTAGCGGATGGATCACTTACATTGGTAAAATTAGGCAACCAAAAATGAGGACAAATTGTTTCATGTTGATTTCCAAAAATTTCATGAAAAATCTTTCGATAAAAGAACGACTCTTTCGATGTAGGAGTATTCCAAGTATAATCATGCCGTTTTTCAAACTCTTGATCACTTACTTGAGAATCTATATAATTTTGT
>Ga0214919_10000752_pt1 | contig 55627 bp, 53 predicted proteins | sample LL1503_MetaG_FD_177994 | JGI IMG/M metagenome (GOLD analysis project Ga0214919, IMG submission 177994) | Freshwater microbial communities from Lake Lanier, Atlanta, Georgia, United States - LL-1503 | ecosystem: Environmental > Aquatic > Freshwater > Lake | place: USA: Georgia | collected... | reverse complement strand
CGGATTCAAAATCTACAAGAAAATCAATATCACTTTCTGAGTTCTCGCTCATGCGTGCGACACTTCCAAATACTGCAACGTTAAATGCCTTATGTTTCTTAGCTAATTCAATAATGGTAACTCGCTCCACCTTTAGTTCATCGAGTTTGTTTTTCATGGCGCAACCTTACTGCGCAACAAAGTCGCAAAACCAAGAATTTATGAAATGTGGAAAAGTATTAAAACTACTTTGCGTTATTAAAGACCAGCCTTCTTAAGTGCTGATTGCAAAGATTGATACCAACCAGTTGATGTGTATGAAGCGCCACCAACACCTGAAATTTGCGCCGATTGCGCAGCCAAAGTTTCTTGCACTAAAAATGGAACCGCTTGTTGCGAAATGCTCCGTGATCGTGAATCTCCACTTGGCGCTTGCAACGCAGATGCGTCAACAATTTTTCCATCCTTAACAACAATTCGTACCTGAACGGGACCCCAACGAGTCGAGGCAGTATTTCCATCAAACGTTCCATTGATTCCAGAAGATTGCGCAGGCGCCGCAGGCGCTTGAGTTTGTGCTGGCGCTGCACTCTTTGTTTTAGTTGGCGCAGCCTTTGTCGGCGCACTCGCAGCCTTACTTTTAGTAGCCGCAGGAGCCGGAGCCGCAGAACTCGCAGCCTTCCCCGGCAACGCAGCTAATCCTGTTGGTCCCGATGTTCCAAACTGTGGTGGTGTAATCGCAAAGACCGCACCAAGCCCACCAAGTGTTCCAACACCAATTAATAATCCACGCTTCATCGCTCGCCCCTAATCGCTTCGCTTATCAACTTAAACCGCATGAAATTCAAAGGCTTCGTCATGAAATCTATTCTTCGGAATTCCCGCATCCTTACATGCTTCGCGTACCGCTTCCACCAAAGGTGTTGGCCCGCAAACATAAACATCCGAATCAGCAAAAGCCGGAACAAACTTACTTATGTACTTCGCATCCATTGTGTGCACTTTGCGCGACCCAACTAAGTAATGAACCCTTGCCCCACGTGCATCTGCGATCTCGTCCAACTCTTTTCGCAGAACTAAATCCTCTTCCCGCGATGCCCTAAATAAAACATCAATCTGCTTTGAATCATCAAACTCTTCCATCAAAGCCCGAAGTGGCGTTATTCCAACTCCGCCGCCCACAAGAACAATGTGTCCCTTTGAAGCTGTCGCAGCCACGAAAGTTCCATATGGCCCTTCGAAAAATACGCGCTTGCCCTTCTTTAAATTTTTAACCATCTTTGAATGATCGCCAAGTTCTTTAACAGTCACGCGCATATATTTATCTGTTGGCGCCGCCGACAATGAATATGGATGCGAAATCCACCATTGTCCCTTTTGCATAAAGCGCCAACCAAAGAATTGCCCGCCCTGTGCTTCTAATTTATCAAGCTTGCGCCCCTTCATAATTATTGAAGTAACCCCAGGCCCTTCATTCACTACTTGTTCAACCTTCAAGTTGTGAATCAAAGATCGCCCGGTCGGGATAACTAATCGCCAAATAATAATTATTGCCCCGGCATAAATATAAAGAAATTCCCAATACGCCTTATTCAATGGATGCCCGATAAACATCGGCCCAGTCAATATCTGGTGCATAAATGACAGAGCAATCGCCAGGTATGTATATAAATGAATTGTCCACCAAGTTTCATAAGACATCTTGGCTCGTGCTTTTTTATAAGAGGTTATCCCCGCCATCGCAAAGAAAACAAAGGCAATCACTGCGGGCAACATCCAAGGAAAACGCAGAATCATTCGCCAAAGTTCAACTGCCAACGGAACTTGATCCATGCCGGCATATCCCAAAATAACAAAGAGAACGTGAAAGGTAATTAAGTAAAGTGAATAAGGCCCAAGCTTGCGATGCCATATAACAAGTCGATCATGCCCAACAGATTTTTCTACCCAAGAAATTCTTGAAACTAAAACCAAACCAACAAGTGCTAAATAAGAACCAACCATCGCGCAGATTCGCGAAATCGAAGTTGCATCGGTATAAAAAGAGTTCCAATCGGCCCGCGTTGTTGTCTCGACATAAATGGCGATTGTTAAACCAAGCCCAAGGCCCAAAACTATCGACGCCCAATCGGCCCCAGCCCTCTTGCCGATCAATTGCGTGCTCATCTGAGTATTAAACGCCCTAAACCTGAGAACCACCTATACAGCGAGTGAGTGCCCGCCTAAAATCTCTTGTTTACTCGTTAATCCAGTCGTAAAGCGCCTTAACAATCACGGCAGTCACCGTGGTGTGCTGCGCTTTGGCCTTCGCCTTAGCTTTTTTCCACAAAACATCAGGTATTCGCACTGATCGTGGAGGGGTGATTGCCATAACAATCACCCTACGCCCCTTATTTATTAATTGCGCAACGAAAGTGGTTTAACTACAAAGTATTTTGCGAGCGTAAATACATATGAAATACATAGTAGTTACAACGTATTTACACATCAGCATTAGCTCTTACTCTCTGAATTAAAATCCTGGTTATCTCTAAACACAAATACGAGGCAAAGATACCAAGCGCAATGTCACCCACAAATTGAATTAAAACAAATAAAGTTACAGTTTCAATACTTGGATCATTTTTAACTCCAAACGAGAAAGAACTAAACCATAAGCTTATTATTAGGGAAACTTTTAAAATTAGATTAATGGGGCTTTCTGGATTTCTTAAAATTAGCGCAATTCCGGATACAGCGGCAAAAATCAATCGATAGTCATAATTCATTCCGAGTACATAACAAACTACAAAAACTGAACCAAAAATAACCAAGATGTTATCTACCAAGAAGCTATAGTTTTTCGACAAAGTTGCATCTGAATAGGTATTTTCCTGACTTTTTGCAAACTTTCTAACAAAAACGGTGCTTAAGGCCAAAATAGTTAGCCCTGAAATATGCCCAATTGCTGCGTCTAAATGCATCCGTTCAATTCCGAATTTTTCTCCGAAAAGATTCACCCAAAATCCAATTGCTGGAGTTCCAAATGAAACAAACCAAGTATTAGGGAATTGAGCTTCGATCCTAAAATAGTCAAAAGCGACTATTGGAATAACTGATACAAAGAAAATGAGTGAAATTATTCTAGTTTTTCTTGAGCTACCAATTATTGCCAAAAGAATTAAAAGAGGCGCCGTATAAAACTTGAATAACGCACTAACCACGATTAGCAAAATAGCCGGAACCTCAAAACCTCTAATGAAGAGGAGGCAGGCCAAAAGAATTAGAATGAAAATAAGCTCATCAATATTTCCGCGTTCAACAAGTAACCAAATTCCGGGGGAGCTGAAAACAATCCCCACTAATAAAACATTCTTTCTTTCTCTGGCAAGGAATAGGTTGGCTAGTAAGCCAAGACTTATCGCTAAGAATAACCCCCCGACCATGCCCCAAAAATAAGTTTGCTCGGCATTTAATCCCAAGAAGTTGAAAACTCGCAGCAACCAGCTTCCGTAAAGATAACCACCACATTTTCCATCATCCGGTCCATACACTTCCGTACTAATTTTTTTAAAACAATCTGACCATTTCAACACCGCACCAAGATCAATAAAGTTTCCACCACGAATTCCGCTCACGCGAAGCGTCCACCAATTTGTTAAATTCTGAATTCCAAATAATAAAATGAAGTAAATTGGCCAAGCGAAATTTCTAGAGAATTGCTTCACTTATCGACCTTCACTCGAATTTGCTCGCGAACTTGGCTGCCAGTCAAGGGCAATATCCGGAATCAGCGCCCTCAATTTCGAATTATCCCCGACAATTCGTGGAATCGCTGAAGTCCCACCCAAGAATCGTGAATCATCAATAACAAGGTTTTCATCAGTCAGCATTTGCTTCACTGCCTCTCCAACTTTAGTTGGTTTTGCTGAACACAAATTTATTAATCCGTTTGCGTCTCTAAACTGTGATATTTCATAAATTTTAATGGCCATTTGCTTTGGGGTTAAAAAATCGCGAATATCATCACAATTCTGCAGAACAAAATCAGATGAATTGTTAGCCAATTTTTCTACCGCCCCGCCGAGAGAAAATTCTGGCATACCCCAATCCAAAATACTAAAGGCTCGGATGATGCAAAGCCGTTCGGGAAATTCTGAAAAAGTATCTCGCAGAACTTGTTCGCCTTCATATTTTTGTTTGGCGTATTCATTTACAGGCGAAACTTCATCTGACTCATTAAGGAATTCAGGTCCAAATTTATAGACATGTGAACTTGAAATGTAAACAAATTTACCGATACCTTTTTTCAAAGCCGTTAAGCCTAGTTTTCGAGTTCCTTCAATATTTACTTCTTTTGCACTTTTTATGTCTTTTTCCACAACGCTTGGACCCACAATCGCTGCTGCATGAATCACCACATCCATTTTGTCGAATTGAATTTTCTCAAATTCATCAAAGTCTGCCTTTAGATCAATCTCAAGGGGTATCACTAAAGATGGAAAATACCTACCGATTGTTCCTGAACTACCGGTCGCAAAAGTTCTCATTATTTTCTCTTTAGCCGTGCGCCAAAATCCGATGAAACCAGATGAATAATTCCTAGAACAGAACTAACTATTTCTCGCCAAGTTACCGTACTCGCACCTAATTCTCGATCTATAAAAACAATTGGTATTTCATTAATTTCTAAACCGTTTCGAGAAATCAAGAGCGCTTGCTCAGATAGGTAAATAAACCCTGTGCTATTAGCCTCTTGACTCAAAATCAAATCAACCGACCTAATTGAATACCTCCGTAGCCCATTAGTCACATCTTTCAATTGTAAGTTCAACAATAAAGGAATGGAGACATTTAGTAATTTTGAAAAAATTCGACGGGTAAGTGGCCATCCAACAATTTTGCTTTCTCGAAGGTATCGACTGCCAACTAATAAATCACAATTAACCAAACTATCCCGAACTCGCAAAATATCTTGAGGTTGATGAGACCCATCAGCGTCACATTCCATGACAAACTCGAGATTTTGATATTCATCTCGAACCATTTTCATTCCCCTGCGCACCGCCGCACCGCGCCCAGATTTATTCGCAGCGAATGAAAACCTAAGTGTGCCCATTGAATCTTTCATGGCCAACTCACAACCACGCACTAATCGATCTCTAATTCCGGGCTTTGAATCATCAGCAACAACGATTAAGTCTTCTCCTGTAAGACTCCCCGCCAAAGTCTCAAGTAAAGCTGGCAAGGCCAAGTCTTCACCATATGAAGGAATTACAATTGCTCTAGTAATAATTGAATTATCCAAAGCAGCGCACCTATGCCACTATGCAAATTCTGCAGCTGTTTGAATTAAAGCACTACATAGAAACTCAATTTGCTCAATAGTTAAATCGTGATGGGCGCCCACCATAAAAGCCGTCTCGGTGATCATTGTCGCTACAGGAAAATCCTCAGGCTTCTGGCTGTTATGGCCGATCGTTTTCATCGCAGGCTGAGCGAGAAAGTTACCTGTCAAAACTGGGCGAGTTTCAATCTCTAAATCCTCAAGGGCTTTCACGATCTTTTTCTTCTTTTGGGTTGCATCAGCCCCAACAACTCGCAATGGCAACAACATCCAAGAATGACCCTTTTGATCTTTGCCTTCCTCTAGATTTTCCGCGCCAATCAATTCAATGCATGTCCCTTTGACCGCTTCGCTTACAGCCTTGGCTATAGCCCTGCGTTTTCCAATAAAAGTATCGATATCTCGGATTTGAGAAATTCCAATCGCGGCTTGAATTTCCATAGGCCTTACGTTGTATCCCGTAGAAACGAAAAGGAACTTCGCATCATTGTTCGAAACACCAGTGCGCCAATCAGCAACATCTGATCTATCACGTGACCAACCATGAGACCGTATGGACCGCAAATCATCTGCGAATTCAGAATCGTTGGTGGCGACACCACCACCTTCCATAGTTGTTATGTGATGTGAAAAATAAAATGAAAATGATCCTGCTATTCCAGAAGTGCCTGCATGCTTTCCTTCTCGCCAACTTCCCAATGATTCGCAAACGTCATTAATTAACACCAGGTCATTCTTCTTAATGAATTTTTCCAACACATTTGGTGAGATGGCATGTCCCAAAGGATGGATCGGAAATATTCCACGAACTTTACTTCCAAGTTGATTAATTGCTACTTGCGCACTTTCTAAATCAAGTGCAAGCGTTAATGGATTTACGTCAACAAAAATTGGTTCCAAGCCGAGTTGAATTATCGGCCAAACCGTTGTTGGCCAAGCAATCGCTGGCACTAAAATTCCGTCGCCCGCAATCAACTTTGGCTTTCCTTTAGCGGGTCTAAGAAGAGCCTCAATCATCGCAAGATTTGCTGATGATCCGGAATTCATCATTACGAAATATTTCACGTTTAAATATCGCGCAAGATCTTCTTCAAACTCCTTTACACGTGAACCCATGGTTAAGTTTCCGGAATTCAAGGTTTCGGATGCCGCCTTGACATCAATTTCGCGTAATCCGCTCGAGGCTAAAGGAATTCTCATGCGACAAATCTAGCAACTAACGAGCAGACTTTATATAAGTTTTCAACGAATTCGACTATCTTTTGGACATGCGAATTATCTTATGGGGGTTAAGGACGCAGAGGAATTCATTTCGGTATATCTGGCAAGGTTTTTTTGACAACTTTCAGCGACTTGGTTACGAAACTATTTGGGTGGATGATGATAAAAAAAACTTACAATTTGTTACAAGGGAATCTTTAGTTTTTGCCGTGAATGTGGCTGCCAAAAACTTAAAACCAGTAAAAGGTACAAAATATGTATTACATAACATTGCTAATCAAAATTTTATTGAATCTTCACAAGTTATTAACTTGCAGGTTTTCACCAAAGCGGCGCATGGCGAATCATTAGGCAGTCAAGCTATTTTGTGGGACCAAGAATCCCGAACGCTTTACCAACCCTGGGGCATTCCTGAAGATTCTACATCCTGGCTAAAACCATCGAGTAAAGGAAATATAGAGTATTGGGTCGGTGCGGTTTGGAATAACGAAAATAATCAAGGTAATTTGGAAACTATAATTGAATACAGAGAAATTCTCTCTCAGCGCAATATTAAGTTTCGTAGAGTCGGCGGAACAAAGTGGTTCACGCGCAATGGTGTCAGTAGCAATAAATCATTAAACCTAATTAATCAATCCCCCATAGGTGCTTCGATAGTTGGAAATTGGCAAAAAGAAAACTCGTATGTGCCGTGCAGATTTTTCAAAAATATAGCAGCAGGAGCGCCTCCCACATCAAATTTGGATTTATCTGAAATTTTAAGAATCGATGGGAATTATAAGGAGAGCATTAAGGATCTCGTCGATGGAAGAATTAATCAAACCTTAATCCAAGAAATTGAAATGGTTAACAATGCTCAAACAGCTATAAAGATTTATTCCTATGAAAATAATATAAATAGGATTCTTAAGTTACTTTAATGCGTTCAATCAGCTAATTTTATAATTTCATCTACTATTTGCTTTGCTCCCGAATGGTCAATTTTAGAAATTGTTCCTGTTGACAATTGGTTTCTCAATCATCGCAAGATTTGCTGATGATCCGGAATTCATCATTACGAAATATTTCACGTTTAAATATCGCGCAAGATCTTCTTCAAACTCCTTTACTCGTGAACCCATGGTTAAGTTTCCGGAATTCAAGGTTTCGGATGCCGCCTTGACATCAATTTCGCGTAATCCGCTCGAGGCTAAAGGAATTCGGATTGCATTAGTTAAAATTATTTGACTAAACGATTCCGATTATGAAACGTTTTATCATAGATTATCAATAGAATAGCGGTATGAATAGAAAAGTTGCGAGTTGGCTGAAAACGCAATTCCAAAGACATAGTCAATCCCGGTCAAAGATTTCGAGTGCGGAAAGGAATCTGTCTGAAATTCTTCTGCAAGCAAGCGCCGCAATAAACGCCTCCAAAGCTGCAAGAAATACTTACAAGTATCTTTGGGATTCCGAAGTTAGAGTCTTTTCACAATGGGGTGAGGATGGAATTCTAGATTATTTATTTGATATTACGGATATATCAAAGCCAAGAATCCTTGAATTTGGCGCCGGAAACTTCACTGAATGTAACTCACGGTTTACTGCAGAGTATCGAAATGCAAGTGCGTATCTCGTTGATATGCGCGATGACTTAGTCGAACATACAAAACAATTAGAAATTTACTGGCGAAACTCGATTTTTCCTAATCAAGACTTTATTACACCTGAGTCCGCGCAGCAGCACTTACAAAAGGCTAGGCAACATATGGGTGGTGTTGATGTAATTTCTTTAGATATTGATGGGAATGATTACTGGGTTCTCGAAGCGCTTGATCTTTCCGAAGTTTCCATAGTGGTTTGTGAATACAACCCCATTTACGGCGCAACAGGGTCATATACGGTCAAACGTGATGACAATTTTGATCGCACAAAAGCTCATTTCAGTTGGCTGCATTATGGAATGTCACTTAAAGCCGCAATTGATTTATTGTCCAATCAGGGCTTGGTGTTTATCGGAAGTAACCGTGTCGGAAACAATGCTTTCTTTCTAAAAGACAGTCATTTGAAACATATTCCCTTTCCTATTCCAAATCATCAAAAATTAGATTCGTTCGTTGATTGGAGAGTTCGAGAAAGTAGAGATGAAAATAGATGTCTCAGTTACCTTAGCTTGCAAGAGGCCAGAGAAATTTTATGTGACCTTGAAGTAATTAATCTCCAAACTGAAAAAACTATTAAAATTATAAGTATCCTCGAAAAAGATTAAATCAAAGATTACCATTCAATTTAACATGATTATCCATAAAATTAATATTTCCACTTTCACATACGTATAATTCTTCAGTCTTACTAAACTTGAAGCCAATTTCGCCTAGCAGATCCGCAAGATAATTATTCTTGCTATTGGGCCTAAAGTCTATTTTTATCTTGCTCGACAACTTACTTGCAGGGTGATTCAGTAGAACTCGAAGAATTTCCAACTCGATACCTCTACCGAAAACTCGACAACTCATTAACCATTGCGGAATTAGAATTGAATCATTTTTGAAATTCACCGCTATTATTGAAATTGTTCCGTAATCTGTGTATTTGTCCAGTAATCCAAACTTAATAAATTCGATATCTGGAGTTTTAAACTGAAAATTAAATTCTGTATTTGCCCTAAACTGATTGGTTCTTTCCAGCATTTGTTCTACTCTTGCCTGATCTTCTGAATTAAATCTCGAATAGTTACATTCCATACCAAGGTTACTTAAGAAATCTTGCATATTTAAGTTTTGAAGTGTGGCCTCCGACATTCTTCGGTTCACTTCATAAGATGCATTGCGTATTGCATCCTCCTTAGTCGACGATTTTGAATCAAATAATCCAGACTCAATAAAATCATTCTTATCCATGGTCTTAAAATTGTCCGAATGCAAAACTAACATTTTCGGAAAAGCGCTTTTAACCTCGATGCATTGTTCGATAGAATTATCTATGAAGCAGACATTTTCTTGGGCGAATCTCATTTCTTGTAAAATCTCTTTGATGTTCTGAGATTTATTGATCCAGTTCGCTCTTACTTTAACAAAATCATCTAACTTAAGGGGAAAATTCTCTATATTTTGAAAAACGAATGAGACTTCAGATTCAAAATTCTTGCTGCATATTGCCAGTAATATTCCACTCTTTTTGGAACTCTCTAGGAATTTTGCAACTCCAAATAATTCATTCTTTGATCGATTAATTTTGGAAATTACCGATCTTGGACCATCTTCAGCCAAATTACTTGGCCATAAAGTTCCATCTAAGTCAACTATGATAAGTTTTAGAGGATTCTTAAGGTAGTTGTGGAAGGACCTAAGTAGTGTAAAAACATATTTTGGCATCATCTTGATATGGAAGGGAAGACGAACCAATTCAAGTAAACGAGGATCGAGCCATTCTCCTTCAGAAATGCCTATTGATTCTTTGTGAATATCTATCCAAAAAATATTTGGGGCTCGAAAATGCATTATTTTTTGGTTTATTTCTGCCAAGATCTTCACAGAATCTTGCTCAGTACCGACACCATTAATTTTCAAAGATTGCGGGAAATTATGTTGAAAGATTACTAAATCTGAATACTCACTAATTTGCTTCCATAATTGATGCCACCGCTCAAGAATTGCTAAAGATATTTCTTCTAAACTTTGCGTATTTGGCAGATTTAATTGTTTATCATAATCTGGATAAATTAGGAGTATGTCTATATTGCTTGTATAAATTTCTGATTTGGAATTCAAAATCAGATTTTCGATCTGTTCAATTTGGAAATCAACAATTTCTATTCCGATTCCAAGGACTCCAGCAGCAATCTGTAAAGCTTTGGCAATCGGATCACATATATAGTCCGAAAGTATTCCGATCTTAAGAAGGCTCTGTCCGCTAGATGCTCGCGAAGGATATCTCTTTATCGAGATTTCACTTTCCAAATTCAATATTTCGAAATCTGGCAGTGCATTAGTCCCTTGATTCGAATTTACTGAATAAAGGAAATTCAACATTATTTATTCTTCCTTAATCTTTATTCCATGCGTCTCTAATATGTAACAAAGTTCTTTTGGATTTGAGAAGGAAAATATCTCAGAATCTTCAAATTTTACCCCGAAATAACTTTCGATTGTCGTAACAATAGAAATCTGTCCTAGACTGTCCCATTCATCTATTTCTGATTTTGCGGTTAATAGCTTTATCCCATCCGGATCAATATTTAGGGCTTTGGCAAGAAGAAGTTTTATCTCCGCAAATTCAATCATATTTCCGGATACTTTATAGTGTCGTTGAAAACTGCGAATCTAATGACATCATGATACTTGCCATTCTTGAAAATTTCATTTTTTAACAAACCTTCTTTTTGAAAATTAAAAATTCTTTCTATTCCCGAAAAAATATCATGGCGCATTGCACCGCCATAAACTTTATTCAATCCTAATTCCTCGAAACCGTGCTTCAAGATTAGCTTCCAAGATTCAAAAAAAATTTCTGGCCTATTTGAAGATTCTTGATCCATGATGATTCCAATTTCGGCGCTTCTATTTATAAAATTTATGTTACTAAGAGATATGACACCACATATACTAGATTCACGGGTTTTATCAATTATTCCAAGCTGAATCTTATTCGGACTTAATGTGTTTTTCAAAATTTCTTCCTGCAAAATCAAGTTATTCGGCCAATAGTGATGCTGGTTGAAGGCACATCTTTCAGCGTCATTAAACCAACCCAACCAATCACTTTCGTGTAGATCGGAATCGACGAGAACTTTCAAAATAACGTTCTTACCGACTAAGAAAAATAAACGCGAATCAATAGCCATCTTTGTATCATACAGGCTGAAGATGACAATGTCGATATCCAGCGCATTTTTGATGATATTTTTTCCTACATTTGCAATTTAAAATGCCAAGGATAAAGCCGCTGTTCACGAGAATCTATGAAATTACGAAAAGCTGTTTTTAGTTCATTGGTGTCTCTTCTGTTTGAGGATTCAATAAATACGCGATATGCCTCGGTCGACATAGAAGCAGCGTACCCACCTACTTCGTCAAGATAAATCTCGTAATTCCTAAACAAAAGAGATTTAACTTGGAAAATCTTGTGCATGAAGTAATATTCAAGAATTTCGTCTTTGCTTATCAGAAATTTAAACTTATCGAGACTGTACAAAATCTGTCTATATTCGCTAAGTGACTTCGGCGTAACCGAAAAGCTATAGCCAGAGTGGGGATTATTTAAACTTGCGTTTATAACTGGAACGCCAAGATAAGGGTATTCGCTTGCAATTGTTCCAAAAACAGTAAGTGCAAAATTTATCCCTTCAGAAATAATTTGATGATGACTCGCCTCAGGTGGAAGCAATTTGAAGCGACTATTTTTTGATACAAATTCATCTAAAATATTCTTCCCATCACCCAAAATTTCAGGATGAGTTTTTATATACCATTCATAATTTACGCTCTTTGATATTTCATCTAAATCAAGTAGCCATGTGAGCATATCTTCATGAAAATTCCAGCCATAAGAATGTGGGCTATCATAAAAATCATGAACTGCTATTAAAACTTTAATTTTATTTGTATTAGCAAGTAATTTTCTATTAGAATTAAGAGTTACGCTGTAAGCAGATTTATTAGAATAAGCCATATCTATGCCAACTTCGCCACCAAATCTTCTTTCAAGCCTTTCCTTTGCTTTAAACAGGCCATTTTGTTGAACATCAATTGGTAGATTAGAGAATATTTCCGGATATTTTCTGAAATCAGAATAGGGAATACTCACCTCATCCAAAATTCTATATGCAGACTCTCCATTAATTTGAAAAATATTCAGATCCTCACGTAATCCTATCCGGGCAGGAATTGCCCAGCGATATGCATAGTGACTTATCAATAATGCTTCAACGTCTCTGTTACGAAAAATATCGGTAAATTTGGCAAAGTAGAACAAAAAATCACATAGCAAAGTAATTAATTTTGTGTCGCCTAGTTTAATTGTCGGATAGTTATAGTCTCTAAGAAATTGATCATAGAAAATATCACCAATATCAACATTTTCTATTGTTAATTTCTCAAAATCTTGAAGATTGTTTAATCCCTTTAACTTGTCTGTAGCTATTGAGTAAAACTCAATTCTTTTTTTCCTATTTGGATTTAGTAAGATAAATTCCTTAACGCCAGCAGCACGCATGGGCGAAAATCTATATCTGCATCTTATGAGTAAACCTTTCAAGAAGGAAGTGCTCAACATGTAGTAAGCCACCGGGGTGACATGACGATTCGCACTATATTCTGCAATGAAATGTAAGGAAGCTAATTCGTTACTTGGGGGCTGGAAAGCCTCTATCAGAATTATGCTTTTGCGCGTATTATCGAATTTAAATTCAGATTTATAATATGACTTGATCCGTATTGAGTTAAAATCGAGCGAAAATAAATGGTTGATACCAAGAATTTTGCCCTTTACCAAATTCTTTAGTCTCATGACCGAAATCATAGTGGCAGATAATATCGAATTTTAGAATTAGGCAAGACTTTATTGTTTAAATCCAAATTAAAGACGCAATAAATTGGGAAGAGTTTGGTTTGTGCCCACTAGGACTAAACAATTAGCGAAAGAGCTAGTATCGTTAAAGCAAAAAATTATCAGAGTTATTGATATTATGTCTAGATGACTAGACAAAGTTCAACGATAAATTTAGCACTTTTAGGCGGAGAGCCGATAATTACTAAGCCCTTCAGGTTGCATAGCGTTATAGGGCGTAGTGAAATCAGAGCAGTTAGAAAGGTTATGAAAACTGGTGTTCTGTCTAAATTCCTTGGTACTTGGAGCCCAGATTTTTATGGGGGGCCAAAGGTAGTTGAGTTTGAAAAGAACTGTAGTGAATATTTTGGGGTTAAACACGCGATAAGCGTAAATTCTTGGACATCTGGATTAATAGCGGCTGTGGGATCTATAGGTATAGAGCCGGGTGATGAAATACTTGTTTCGCCTTGGACAATGTCTGCAACGGCTATGGCCATACTCCATTGGAACGCAATCCCGGTTTTTGTAGATATTGAAGAGGATAGTTTCTGTATCAATCCCCAGTTGCTTGAGGCCAAAATTACGCCAAGAACGCGGGCAATAATAGCAGTCGATATTTTTGGCAATAGCGCAAATATGAATGAAATTATGAAGATAGCGATTAAACACAATTTGAAAGTTATTTCAGATTCTGCACAATCACCGGGCGCTAGATATGAAGGTAGAAAAGTTGGAACGATGGGCCACATTGGTGGAATTAGCCTGAACTACCACAAGCACATACATACAGGCGAGGGTGGAGTTTTATTCACCGACAATGACCAGTTAGCAGAAAAAATGAAATTGATCAGAAATCATGCGGAATCAGTAGTTGAAGGAATCGGGCAGAACGACCTTGCTAACATGATTGGGTTTAATTTTCGATTGGGCGAAATTGAAGCAGCCATCGGAATCCAGCAATTGAAAAAATTAGATGCAATTGTTTTAAGAAAACAGTCAATTGCAAATATGCTTACTGAAGAATTAGGTGGATTAAAAGGTCTCAAGCTTCCAAGCATTCAACACAATTTGAAACACGTTTACTACGTATACCCGATAATTCTAGATCCTGAGATTTTAGGTATTTCACGCTCAAGAATATTCGATGCCTTAAAAGCTGAAGGACTTTCAAATATTTCGAAGGGATACGTGAATGTTCACCTTTTACCCATCTTTCAAAAGAAAATTGCATATGGAAGTACAGGATTTCCATGGGTGATGAATTCTGAAATTAGCAATGTCAGCTACGAAAAAGGAATTTGTCCTGTTGCTGAAAAATTGCAGGATGAAACATACTTAAGTTTTGGGCTTGGGGGAATTGATTTGAGTAAAAAGGATGTGAAAAAGATTAGTGCCGTGTTTAGAAAGGTTTGGGCCAATTTGGACCAACTCAAATGAATGAATTGAGTGAAAGGCTTAAGCGGTCTAAAGATTTAGTTATATGCGCTTACGACGCAGGGGGAGCCGAATTTCTTTCCAGCTATCTAATTGCCAATGATATTTCTGGTTCATTCTTACTTAGTGGCCCCGCATTGCAAATATTTGAAAAAAAGTTTGAAAATTTCCATGAAAAATTAATCACGACAATTCCTAATTCCTCCGAAACGTTACTTTCTGCTACTGGTGGACAAACGGATTTCGAATTCGAAACAATGCGAAGAGTATTAAATAAGGGTAGAGAAGTTGTGGCGATACTTGACCATTGGTTTAATTATCCGGATAGATTTGTGAGAAACGGTGAACGAATCATTCCTTCGAGTATTTTGGTTTTCGATCACGAAGCAGAGGCGCTTGCCAAAGGACAATTCCCAGGAATTCCCATTCATAGATCGAGAAATTATTACTTCGAAGCTATAAAGAGAGATTACAACAAACTAATTACACAAGGTTTTAACTTAGAAAATAAGCAAGATTTTCTTTATCTTTGTGAACCTATTAGTCGAGATGAGTTCAACCGCAAGAAAGGATTTGATGAATATAGTTCTCTAGAGTATTTCTTTGAAGTACTAAAAAGCTTTAATTTGCAGAATTCACTAATTACAATTCGGCCGCATCCATCAGATCCTGACGGCAAATATGAGTCATTAATTCCCGAAGCATTCAAAAATGTTGTTATTGAACACAGAGCGACATTAGTTGAAAATCTGGCAAAAAGTAGCGTTGTTGTTGGCTGTAATACAATGGCGATGATTGTCGCCCTCGAGCTTGGCAAAACAGTCCTTTCGGCGACGCCTCCGCCTGCAATAACAGTCTTCCCTCACCAGAAGATAACTAAGATTCAAGAGTGGATTCCAGTTATAAATTCCTAGCCCGAATATCATATATATTTACCTAATTGAGAATGTCAAAATTGGAGTAGCAATGAATTGTCGGGTTTGTAGCCACGAATGTGCAGAAGTCATAGATTTTGGTTTAATGCCGATTGCAAATGATTTCGTAAAGGACATAGCCGACGACAAATATCGATTTTCAATGAAGGCTAGTTTTTGTGAGAAATGCGCATTATTCCAATTAGTTGAACAGCCAGATCCGAATCTCATGTTTCATGATCATTATCCTTTTTTCACAGGACTTTCTGCAAGTATGAAAAAGCATTTTGGTGAGATGGTAGATTTACATCTAAAGCAGAGTCCAAAGCCGGCAGAAGAGATATTTGTTGTTGAAATTGGAAGCAATGATGGAACTTTATTGAATTTTGTTAAAGAACTTAACGTAAGACATCTTGGAATAGACCCCTCACCAAATGTTGTTGAATCATCCTGGGCAAAAGGAGTTTCCGCTGAGGTTGGGTTTTTCGGTGAAAAGTTTGCCAAGGATGTATGCGAAAGGCATGGAAAGGCAGATTTTATTTTTGCAGCAAACGTAATTTGTCACATACCAAATATTAATGATTTCGCAAATGGCGTGAAGGAGCTGCTTGCTAAAGGTGGACAATTTATTTTTGAAGAACCATATGTTGGAAGCATGGTAGAGAAGACATCTTATGATCAGATTTATGATGAGCACGTCTATATATTTGGCGCTCTTTCTGTCCAGGCAATCTTTCACCGAGCTGGACTCAAATTAGTTGACGCTATTCCTCAAAATACACATGGTGGATCAATGAGGTATGTATTAATGCATTCTGAAGAAACGCAGGTTTCCCAGGGGGCTCAAGATGTTTTGAAAAATGAAAAAGAAATTGGATTGGATAAACTTAAAACATATCAAGATTTCGCAAGAATTTGCAATGAGCGCAGGATGGAATTTAAAAGTCTTCTTGAAGAATTACATAAAAATGGTGCCTCCGTTGCAGGATATGCTGCAACTTCGAAAAGTACGACAGTCCTAAATTATTGTGGGATTGACAGCAAATTGATTCAATACATTTCTGATTCAACGCCAGAAAAAATTGGAAGACTCACGCCAGGTTCTCATATCCCAATTATCTCGCATGAAGAAATGCGTAAAAAATCACCAGATTATTTGATTCTGTTTGCTTGGAATCATGAGAAAGAAATCTTCGCGAAGGAAAAAGAATTGATTGAAAGCGGCATTAAATGGATACGCTTCGTGCCAAGAATTGAAATTCTTTGAAACAAATGGATACAAAAATACATTGTGCAAACCCACGCAGGCAATACTTAGAACAGAAACAAGAGATCGACAAAGCAGTAAGACAGGTTTTGAATTCTGACAGCTACATACTTGGAGCAGAAGTTGAAAATTTTGAGAAAGAATTTGCCCAATATGTTGGAACAGACCACTGCGTAAGTGTTAACTCTGGGACCGATGCCCTGATCCTAGCCCTGCGGGCATTAAACATTGGGGCGGGGGATGAAGTTATTGCACCATCACATACCGCTGTTGCAACAATTTCGGCCGTAGTAAGAACTGGAGCTACGCCCGTCTTTGTTGATATCGACCCTAAGTCCTTTACCATCAATCCGGATTTGGTTTCCAATGCAATAACTATTAAAACGAAAGCAATAATCGCCGTTCATCTTTATGGTCATCCTTGTGATATGGATTCGTTAAAAGAAATTGCTGTCACGAATGACTTATTCATCATTGAGGACTGCGCCCAAGCCCATGGTGCCTTGTGGCGAGGAAATAAAGTTGGAAGTATCGGCGTGATCGGATGTTTTAGCTTTTATCCAACAAAGAATTTAGGAGCAATCGGAGATGGTGGGGCAATTACAACTAACGATAAATTAATCGCAGAAAAAATAAAGCAGTTACGCCAATATGGTTGGGATTCAGATAAGAAATCTCAAATTCAAAGCTCTGTATCCAGGCTTGATGAGATTCAAGCAGCAATATTGCGGATTAAACTGATGAAACTAGATGTGTTTAACTCGAAAAGGCAGGAAATTGCCAAGTATTACTTTGAGAACCTCGTTCACTCTGATTTAATTCTGCCGTCTTCAAAAATGGGAGTCAGCCACGTATTCCATCTATTTGTTGTACGCACTAAACGGAGAGATGAACTGATAAAAGCCCTAAATGAGCTAGACATTTATCCGGGTATTCACTATCCAACACCAGTTCATCTACATCCAGCATTTAATTCAGTCCCACATAACGAGTTGCCTGTTACGGAATCACTCACCGAAACGATAGTCTCTCTTCCTATGTTCCCTGAATTAACAAAAGCCGAATTAAGTCGAGTTTGCAAAGGGGTTTTAAGTGTTTGATAGAGAAGCCTTCGAGATTGAACGGGCTAAAGAGCTTGAGAACGCTCTTGCCGATAAGGAATTAATTACATTAGGTCGAGATTTCTTAGCTAGGGCCGATACCCACAAATATGGTTACTACTGGAATTGGATGGGCTTGCCTATTCTACAAATGCCTGAGGATATCGCGCTTACTCAGGAAATACTTTGGGAAACCAAACCCGATTTTGTAATTGAAGCAGGAATTGCTTGGGGTGGCAGCCTTGCCATGTATGCGGCATTTCAAGAACTTCAGGGATTTGGAAAAGTCATTGGAATTGACGTAACTATTCCAGAACATAATCGCGATGCCATCATGAGTGTTCCAGTTTCTCATAGAATCGAATTAATCCAAGGCTCTTCAATAGATCCCGAGGTATTCAAAATCATTTCTTCGAAAATTCCAGCTGGCTCAAATATTTTGTTAGTGCTTGATAGTAACCATACACATGAGCAAGTATTAGCAGAACTCAAGTTGTGGTCTCCCTTGCTTCAAAAAGGAAATTACATAATTGTTTCTGACACAATTGTCGAAGTAATCCCAACACAGACCCACCGCCCTAGACCTTGGGGCCACGGAAATAACCCAATGACAGGTATGTTGGAATTTCTAGGCGAAAATAATCGTTTTTCTGCTGAAAATGTATACTCAAAAAGAGCATTTTCGTCTTTTAACCCGGGCGGATATCTTGAATGTATTTCTTAAGTATGACAGTTGATTCATTTTAAAGCCGGTTAGACACCAACGATGAATTCTGCACCTAAAGCACTGGTAACAGGCGCCTCTGGAAATATTGGTTCCAAACTCGTTAGAAAATTGGTTCAAAATGGGTGGCAAGTTTTCGCACTGTCTAGGTTTGATACTTTCTCTGAATTAAGTGCTGTAACCACCATTAAGACTGATTGGGACCATGGACTGGAATTTGATTGTCCAAATGTAAGCCATGTATTTCACTTAGCTTCGCAAACGAGTGCATACGTAGCAAGAGCAAATGTTTACCAAGATGCCGTGACGAATGTGGTTAGAACAATTTCGCTACTTGAATCAATTAGAAAAGCAAAAATAAGTCCTTATTTCATTCAAGCCGGCTCCATGACCGAATTTGGATTGAATGACAAATTGAAACTTAATGAGACAGTACCGCTTAACCCAAGTACATTTTATGATTCTGCAAAAATCTCTTCGCAAATTTATGCTGATCAATTTGCAAATGAAGGTTGGTTGGCTTCTTCTATCACCCTTAGATTATCTAACGTTTATGGTGACTCATCGAGAAAGAATACGAAGCACAGGGGATTTCTGGATAAGAGCATCGCGGATGCAGTAAATTCGATTCCACTTACATATTTCGGTACTGGGCACTACGTAAGAGATTTTGTGAATGTAACAGACGTAGTAGAGGCATTCAGGATTGCAGGAGAGAAAGCCGACAAATTGAATGAAATCAAATTCAATATCGGTACAGGAATTGGAACAACCATTCAGGAGGCGTTATCCAAGATAATTACAGAAGTCAAAAAGCAAACTGGGGTTGAGACTGAATTAGTCCAATCTGACTTCCCAAATGATTCATACGATATAGAAAAGCGGAACCAGGTTGCCGATTCAGATTTATTTAGGTTCAGAACAGGCTGGTCTCCAAGAATCGAATTAGATGTAGGGATTGCGCAAAATGTCGCAAAGTTCAAGAATGCTTTGAATTGACGTGCATAAAATAAATTATTTCTAACAAAACTCCTTTTTTAGGTTAGAATTAAGCCATGGAATTGGCTTTAAATACTGTTGAAGACATAAAGGAATTCGATTTAAAAGTTTTTAGTAGGGCCTCTGGGAAGTTAACCGCCATTGAAAATTATGCAGGCGTTCCTTGGGAAATAAAAAGGGTCTTCATTATTACGGCAGAAAATTTTGAAATTCGCGGTGATCATGCTCACAAAGATTGCAACCAAGCGTTTGTTGCATTGTCAGGGCAGATTTTGCTAAAAAGTTTTGATGGATCTCGCGAAACTTCATTTACTTTATTACCTTTGGAAAAGAGTTTGTGTATCCCTCCACATATTTGGGTCAATTTAGAAATGAGCCCTGGGTCTATTTTAATGGTACTTACAGACAAGCTCTTTGACGAGGATGATTACATCAGAAATAAAAAAGACTTTTTTAACTTTAGGAAGATTGAATGAACTTAGTCATAACAGGTGGGCTCGGGCATATTGGTTCTTTTTTGCTAAGAAATTTGCACTCAAGCCTAAAAATCGAAAAGATTTTAATTATAGATTCCTTAAGAACGCAGAGGTTTGCAAGTTTGTTCAATTTACCAACCACTCCAAAGTTTATTTTCTTAGAAAAGGATGTGTTGGATTTAAAGCCCGAAGATATTTCTGAGTATGGGGAATTTGATTGCGTTATACACTTAGCTGCAATTACTGATGCTGCAGGGAGTGTGGGAATTAAGAGTGAGCTCTTCAGCAACAATCTGGGCGCCACAACTAATATTGTAAGAATCTGCTCAAAACTAGATATCCCACTAATTTTTCCCTCAAGTACAAGCGTGTATGGATCCCAGGATAAATTAGTTGATGAAAATAGTGAGAACTTATTGCCACAAAGCCCATATGCCGAATGCAAATTAGATGAAGAAGCCCTGGTGATTAAGGCGTCACAATCCGATTTGCGTGGAGTTGTTTTACGTTTCGGAACCATTCATGGAACTTCAATTGGAATGCGATTCCACACGGCAGTGAATAAATTTTGCTATCAAGCGGCTACCGGAATTCCTTTGACAATTTGGAAAACAGCACAATTCCAATTTAGGCCTTACTTATCTCTAATTGATGCTTCAAATGCTATAGCCCATGTAATTACTAACAATCTTTTTGGCGGGAATATCTATAACGTATTGACGGAGAACGCAACCGTTGATCAAATTATAGAGGCTATAAATAAAGTAACACCATATAAATGTGAAATTGAATTTGTAGAAAGCAAAATAATGAATCAATTGTCTTATGAGGTTTCGAACCTAAAATTTAGAGAAACTGGGTTCAGTTTTACTGGAAACCTCCAGGATGATGTTTCGAATACTATGAATTTACTCATGGGGATTAATCATGGCAATGTTTAAACCGTTTTCTGGGATTAGTGGAATATGGACTAGGGAGCTAGATTTAAAGTTTGATGATCGCGGATACTTCTCCGAAATACTTCGAGAAAGTGATTTGCCAGAAGAAGTTCCAAATTTTGTACAGGATTCGATTAGTTCTTCTAAGAAAAATATATTGCGTGGGATGCATTTACAGTTAGATCAATGGCAATTGATCACCGTTCTTGAAGGAAAAATTGTGGATGTGCTACTTAATTTGGATGTAGACTCTGAAAATTTTCTTAAGTCGGTTTCGATGAACCTTTCTTGGAATTCTTTGAATCAGGTGCTGGTAGGACCAGGTTTCGCGCACGGTTTCGGAGTAATTTCAGATGTTGCTAAAATTCACTATAAAAGCAATGTCTATTATGGAGCGACCGAACAATCTGGGATTCATTGGAATTCGCCCGAAATCTCTGAATGCTGGCCTAAGAATGATTGGGTTATTTCTGAGCGTGATGTTGGGTTTAAGACAGTCAAAGAATGGCAAAGACAAAGATGACCATGCGTCAGATTATCAAGAATTTATGCCCCCCCCCGTATTTATGAACTTGTATTTAACTATCAGGCAAAACCATGATTATCCAAGTATTAATAAGAAGGATTTAATCAACTTTATTAGTGGACTTGATTCTGAATTATTGAGTCAAGTGAGAGATTTTCTTGATTCGAAAGACTTCAGGTTAACGTCAAGATATTGGCGTTTTCTAATGCGTCGGAATTTGATTGATATCTGTAATAACGGAATAGAAAAATATGGAACATCAGTCGCCCGAGATTATTTCACATGGACTGATTTTAACGAGGATCAAATCCATAATCTGTTGTCTAATAATATAGACCCAGAAATAGTAAATATCTTTAAGGTCCATGATGGTTTTACAAGAACTGAAAGTATTAAACATAATATTTTAATAGCAATTGCCTACAATCACTTAACGAATTCTAAACTTTTAGAGGATTTTAATGAATTACAAAATCAAGGATATCTTTTCGGTGGACACCCATTTCATCTTTACAAAGATAAGGCAATAACTTTAGATGGATTGATTTCAATTATGGAATTCTCTACATTTAAGAATTTTATAAAGAATGAATCCCTTATTTGCGAAATCGGTGCTGGTTCGGGTAGAACTGCAGAGGCAATACTCACCGCTGTTCCAGGAATCAATTATATAATTGCAGATCTGCCTCCGGCTTCTTTTCTAGCCATGCATCGACTTCGTCTTGTATTTCCAGATTTTAAGATTTTGTACATTGACAATGACAAAAAATTACAAATTGCTATGGAAAATATGAGTGATTGGAATGTAATTTTTTGCCTGCCACACCTTCTAGAAAATATACCTAACAAATCCATAGATTTGTTACTTGCGGTGGATTGTCTGCATGAAATGAGTAATAAAATGCGTAAATACGTTTCTGAAATTGCTACAAGAAAATGTCTATTCTTTTATTTCAAAGTTTGGGAAAAAACCTTTATTCCTTTCGATAATTTGGCATTAGACGCTGCCTTAAAATCAGACTACTTTGTAGATTCAAGCTGGGAAGAGGTACTGGATAGGCCTTGCTCCTTCCCTGGTAATTTTAGAGAATTCATATACAGAACTTAAGGGTAGGAGCTCATGTAGAAGTTTTATACCAATTAATAGTTGCATCAAGACTATTAGTTAAATTGTATTTTGGTTTCCAGTTAAGTTCATTTCTTGCTTTCATACTATTTACTGCATATCTCATATCATGACCCAGACGGTCCGTGATGAATTCTATAAGTTCATTTGATTTTCCCATCAACTCAAGAATATTGTCGACGATTTCCAAGTTTGTTACTTTGTCTACATCACCAAAATTGTAAATTTCACCTGGCTTTCCATTTTGCATGGCTAAAAAAAGACCAGAACAATGATCTTCCACATGGATCCAATCCCTGATATTTAAACCATTTCCATAGATTGGAATTTTCTGATTGGACATTATTTTCTTAATAGTTTGTGGAATCAGCTTTTCTGGATATTGTTTAGGTCCATAATTATTGCTGCATCGGGTAATAACCACATCTAAAGAAAATGTCTTAAAGTATGAAAGTGCAAGCAAATCAGCAGACGCCTTTGAAGCGCTGTAAGGGGAGGAAGGGTTCAGTCGATAGCTCTCATCAGCAAATCCATCATCTAGACTTCCATAAACTTCATCTGTTGATATCAAAATTACTTTCTTTTTATATTTCTTAGCAGCTTCTAGGATATTACTTGTTCCTCTAATATTTGTATCAATAAAGATGGAGGGATCCGCTATAGATCTATCAACATGCGATTCAGCCGCAAGGTGAAATATTATTTCATTTTCTTTAACGAGTTCATCGACCAAGTTGCTGTTTCTAACATCCCCGTGAACAAAATTCAGCTTAACGGGATATTTTAATCCTGCTAGATTTTCTTTATTTCCAGCATAGGTTAGTGCGTCGAGTACCGTAATAAGAGGACATTTAATCTCGCTTGCGAAATTACGTTGAATGTAGTCAACAAGATTCGACCCTATAAATCCTGCTCCGCCAGTCACTAATATTCTTTCCACACCCATAGGGTATCCTGTCAGAGTGCGTGGAGTTCTTTTAGCTGGCGGTCTAGGGACCCGGTTGAGCCCTATTACAAAGGTAATAAATAAGCATTTAGTCCCAATTTATGACAAACCTATGATCTATTATCCCTTGTCTACCCTCATGCTTTCCGGCGCTACGGAAATATGCATCGTTTCAACTAGCGACGGAGTTCACCAATTTAGAGAGCTTCTTGGTGACGGATCGCAGTGGGGCATAAAGCTTTTTTATGCCATTCAAGATTCTCCAGATGGTATTGCCGATGGAATTAAAATCGCAAATAAATCGTTTCCTACTTCTGATTCTTTGCTTGTAATTCTTGGGGACAACATATTTTATGGACAAGGTTTGGGTAGGCATATATCTGAAATTATCGGCGGGGACGAATGTGTGATTTGGACGCAAGAGGTAAATAATCCAGAGAATTTTGGTATTGCAAGCTTGAATACAGTTGGTGGTATCGATTCAATTGTTGAAAAACCAAAAGAGGCAAGAGGAAACTTGGCAATAACCGGTCTTTACTATTTCCCTGCAAATATTTCAACAATTGCTATGTCGACTGTCAAATCTTCGAGAGGAGAGCATGAAATTACGGAAATTCTAAATTCCTATTTGGAATTAAAAAAAATAAAACATCAGAAGCTTTCTAGGGGAGTTTATTGGATTGATTCTGGGACAATTGAAAACTTGCTTGAAGCTAGCCAATTTGTACGGGTTGTTCAGACTAGACAAGGCCAGCTTATAGGAGCACCTGATGAAGCAGCTTGGAGAATGAATTTAATAAGTGAATTGGATTTCAAAGTTTTGTTAAATGGAATGCCAGATTCCACCTACAGGGAACAATTACTTAAGAATTTTTAATAGTTTCTCTCGGATTGCACGGTTAAAGAATTTCACAATTGACTTGGCTAATGCCAAATAATTCATTAAGGACACAAGCAATTTTGTATTCGCACCTCTTAGAATGGCTAAATCAATTTTAACTAAAGCTTTAAATTTATGAAAAAACCGCAAGTTTGAATGTCTATGGATTACTGTCAGATGGTTATCTAGAAACCAAGAAATAAAAGACCTATGAATTCGGTTCCTTTCTCTAATTGGAATTTGTAAAGTAACTTCTCCCAAAATTTTCATGAATTCTTTCTCAGCTGAAAGATAAGATTTCAAATCATCAGACGAGTTGGAAAGTGAACCCGCGTGAGTTCGAAAAAAAATCAATTTTGCATTTGTATATAAAATCCTAGAGTTTTTACTTAACAATATTGGGAGTAAGTTGTCCGATCCTGGAGAAAATCCGCTACCCAAACTCGGAATTCCTCCAATTTCCTGCAAAGAACTCAATCGAAATATTCCATACACTCCAACAAGGTAAAGGTTTCGTGATGAATACCGAAGTAAAAAATCGCTTTGATCGATTATTTCTACAAATGGACTGACACAAACTTCGTAGAAGGCTTTTTTTGGTTCGCCACCATGCTCAAAATTAGAAAATATGGCATTGGTTTTAGGAAAACGGATGATTTCTTTCAGTAGAATCTTTAAGTAATCTGGGTGCATCAGATCGTCGTCAGCCAGCCATGTAAAATACTCAGATTCTGCAGAATTCATCAACCAATTGAGATTCGCAATCTCGCCAAGATTGGTTGGTTGATTTACAATATTTATCCTTATATCTTCCGAGATTCCGAGGTTTGCAAGACTCAAGAATCTTTTTGGATTATCATTAGAAATAATCAATTTCCAATTTGAAAATTCTTGGTTGACTACCGATTTTATTGCCTTTACAAGAAAATCCTCTCGATCATATGTTGTGATACCAATCGTAATAACGGGCTTCAGAGTCATGAAACCTCATCCATTATTGCACTGCAAGCTTGATCAATAGAATTCCAATTTGTAATTTCTTCGCGGCGACTCGCGGATATCCACGAAAGGTCTCTGTATATTTCATCGAGCCCTCCAATTAGCTGCGAATCAAAAATAGTTTTACCCTCTGACGGCCAAAATGGCGAACTACTATTATTCGGCCTCTCATTAACGATTAGATTACTACCCTCATAGATGGTCAAAATTCGATCAGAAAATTCGATTTCTCCAGTTGCCACTCTAAATTCAACTGTATCCGTGCCTATAAAATCAAAGTGCCTATTTCTAGAATAAATTAATCTAAATGAGGGATTAATACCAATGGAAAGTTCTTTAAAATTAATGACTGATCGTGGCACGCCTAAAATTCCAACGACTAGACGAATAAAATGTGATCCACTTCTGCGAAGCCCATGACTATATGTGAAACTCCCCGTGACAAATTTTTCTGAGTCAATGTATTTTGAAATATCCCTACGGGCTTTAGAAAACTCGCGGGTATAATTGACTAACATCGGTATTTTTCTAGTAGCCAAAAGGTTAATAATGGATTTGGAATCTTCATTTGAATTTCCGAATGGTTTTTCACAAATAATTGCTGAAGGTTCAATTTTTTCTACAATTTCTTCAATCACAGCTTTATGAGTTTCTGATGGCGTTGCAACCACGACAATATCGATTTTAGAATCTAGTCGTAAATCACTCAAACTTCTCCAAGTCATCATTTTGCAGTTACTTTCGAACGCTTCTCTGGCGATTGGATCAGGATCTATTCCGCCGACAATCTTTAGACCGGCTTTAGTTGCGGCTGTGAAATGTGTTCTACTTTCGGTTGAGCGGTCGTCCATATCTTGGTAGTCATATGAGCAAGCAATTCCACCCAGCCCTACCAATAAAACTGATTTCTTAGCTGACATTGGATTCACCATCTTCCCGATTCTCAACAGTAATCAATCATTGGTAATTAGAGAATTATGCCAATATTCTTAATTTAAAGTGCTGGAATTATGTATTTGTTTACTACCCATTCAGAAAACGGAATGCTAGAAGTCCATCCTGGAGAGACAGCATTGAGTATGTGGGTTGATCTAGGGCCTGAACGAACAACAAAATCTTGCTCAAGTGTTCGCGTTGGCTTATGGAGCAATTGAGCTCGGATTCCCGCGGGCCGCTTGCTCCACCCTTTCACACTTTTAGCACTAGGTACCAAGGTGGCTGCATCATGAACCAACTTCCTGGTTATGACCTTCGGCATCTCAGAACTTAATGATTTGGCAAAATTAACAGGACTTCCAGAAGCAAAAGTTAGGGCATTGACAAAAGTTTCTCTAATCTCACCCAGCGAAATTGAATCACGAAACGAATATGTTTCTCTGCCTGCGACTAATACAGAAGTTGGTCCGATTTTTGTTTTACCATCTGTCGTAAGGGTGAAATGAACGCCAAGGAATGGATTTATAGGATGTGGAACTGGATAAATTAAAGTTTTTATAGGTAAAGTTTCTTCATTTACTGAACGATAAACACCCATAAATGGAATCATGCCGTATTCCAAGCCAACACCAAATGAGTGAGCTATTTGATCGGCTTGTGCCCCCGCACAATTAACAAAATGTTTTGAAAAGATTTCTTCCCCATTAACTAGCAAGCTATTTGTCGTACTAATAGTTAATTTGGAATTTGGAAATATTTTGACTCCCTTTTCCTTTGCTATTTCACGCAGAACATTGAGTACCAATATGGGGTCACTTACAGCCGTTGACGGGGACCATAAAAATCTCTCATATGTCGTTGCAAGAGGCTCAAATTTATGGAGATCTTTTTGATCAAAAATTTCTAATTCAACTCCGTTCTCAATCCCACGCCTATGTAGTTCCTCTAACTGAATAAGTTCTTTTTGACTTCGAGCGATAACAACTTTCCCCGTCTTGCGAATAGGAATTCCATTTTTCTCACACAATTCGGTAAGTGCCAAATTGCCTTCCTTGCAAAATTTTGCCTTTAATGAATTGGGTGAATAATAAAATCCAGAATGAATTACACCAGAATTTCTGCCACTTGCATGTTTTCCAACTGAAGATTCTTTTTCAATTACGACTACAGATAGCCGTGGATCCGCTTTCTTGATGGCAATTGCGACCGTAATACCAATGACACCTGCTCCCGCGATGAGAACATCAATGTTATTCTTCATAATTCTGTTTGAAACTACCCTATTCCTTTAACCAAAGACTAATTAATGACAAGTAACTCGGCCAAACGAGAAAAATACTTATCATCGAGTTGTGAATTGAAAGACATCATTGGGAGTGATATCTCCTCGCCGTAGAATTTTTCTGCAACAGGAAAACTCTTTGGGTGTATTTGATTCTTCGCAAATACTGGATGCATATGTGCTGGTAAGTAATTTACCTGAACCCCAATTCCGTTTTCCCGAAGCTTAATAAAGGTCTCTCTGCGTTTCTCACTAGGGATGCGAATGGGATAAAGATGCCACATAGGGTCTACGAAATTCTTCTTGGTTGGCAAACGTAGATTCTTGTTATCTGCAAGAATTTCTTGATATTTCGAAAATAATTCAGCGCGACTTTTCTTAAATTCCTGGATTCTCGAAAGTTGACTTATACCCAATGCGCATAGAACATCAGGAAGCCTATAGTTAAGCCCAAAGTTATGAACCTCTTGATGCCAAGGTCCGTCGATCTCTAGAACCATTTCATCGCGATTTTTTATCATGCCCTGTCGGCCAAATCGCTTTGCCTTTAGTAACAAATCTTCATTATTTGATGCAATAGCCCCGCCTTCCCCCGACGTTATATTCTTAGTCGGAAAGAATGAAAATGTAGTTATATCTGCGATTGATCCGACTGGCTGATCTTTATATTTTGAACCTAAACTGTGTGCTGCATCTTCAATCAAATAGATTCCATATTTATCTGCAATGGTTCGCAATTCCGAAAGGTCTGCTGGATGACCCGCATAGTCAACCGCAACGATTGCTTTGGTTTTCTTGGTTATAGCTGCCTCTACTGCAGTTGGATCTATGTTCGCAGTATCGTCAAGCACGTCAGCGAAAACAATCGATGCACCTGATAAAGCCGCCGTTGCTTGTGTTGCTATGAAAGTTATTGGTGGAGTAATTACTTCGTCACCAGGTTGTAAATCAATAGCAGCAAAGGCACAATGTAATGCCGCTGTACCTGACGAAACGACAGCACATTTTGCACCAACCATCTTTTCAAGTTCAAGCTCAAATTTTTCAACAAATGGACCAGTTGTTAACCACTCACCCCGAAGCACTTCAGCTACAGCATTTATGTCATCTTCATTAATGGAATGATGTCCGTATGGGATCATTTACTGGCCTTAGATTGTCTTTATAAAATCTTGAATATCATTCTTGGTCATCCACAAATCATTTGTGTCTGATCGGTAAGCCTTGCCTTCTTCCATCGGAATTCCTGCTGGAGGTACATATCCCCATTCCGCCACAACTGGCATAACGACAAATCTGTCCTTCATCAGGATTGTTCTCCTGCTGTCATCAGCAGAAATCATCTCTTCATGTAGTTTTTCACCGGGTCTCATACCAATTTCTTTAATCGTTGAATTCTCGTCAATAGCATGCGCTAAATCAATAAGTTTCATACTTGGAATCCTTGGAACGTAAAGTTCGCCGCCTTCCATTAATTCGAGTGACTCCAGCACAAACTCAACGGCGTTCTTAATGCTGATCCAAAATCTTGTCATGCGTAAATCTGTCAAAGGCAGAGGCTCACCTTTTCGAGCAAGTTCTTGGAAAAAAGGGATTACGGAACCTCTGCTGCCCATAACATTTCCATAGCGCACAACCGAAAACGAAGTCCCATATGCTTTACTATAATTATTTGCAGCTATAAAAAGTTTGTCTGCCGTCAGCTTGGTAGCACCATAAAGATTAATCGGAGAAGAAGCCTTATCGGTTGATAATGCAACTAGTTTTTTTATCCCGGCATCGATACTTGCCTCAATTACATTTTGACTTCCCAAGACATTTGTTTTAATGAATTCCATAGGATTATATTCACCGGTATCAACTTGCTTCAGGGCTGCTGCGTGAATTACATAATCAACCCCATGTAATGCACGTTTAAGTCTATTTAAATCGCGAATATCACCAATAAACCAGCGAAGTCTAGGGTTATCTTCAAATTGCGCTCTTACTTGCATCTGTTTTAATTCATCCCGCGAAAAAATTGCAATCCTTCTTACCTTTGTGGAAAACAATAACTGGGAGATTAGCTCTTTTCCGAGAGAACCGGTTCCCCCCGTAATTAAAATTGATGAGTCATCCAAAATTGACACATCCACCCCCAACCAAAATCGAAAAACGGCTCGAATCTGTATCTTATTGTATATGACATCTGGCGAAAAATAAGATTTGAGAGGTCCAGGACAGCACCTTTACTCGGGTTATACTGAAGTGTGAGGATGTTGTTTAGATGCGACGCAAATCAAGTAATTGGAATCGGACATGTTGTTCGCTGTCTGGCAATTGGAAAAGAGATGGTCAAATCCGGCCATGAAGTTTCATTTTTTTCTGAAATAGAAGATCAACCTTTTTTATTAAGTCTCTTTGCGCAAAATGGATTCGAAATACTTAATCCAAAGAAACTTGAAGAATTCATCGAAGGCAATCTGGGTAATTGCGAAATGCGCCTAGTTTTGGACTTGGTGGGCCACTTGGAAGATTTAGTCAAAATTCGTAAAACCAAAATTAAGATTTTGCAATTCCTAAATAGCTTAGAGCAGATAAACTCGATTGACATATTTATTTCAGCTGGGATAAAGCCAAAATGGGTAAGTGAAGATGCGTTTCAAGAGCAACAATATTTCTATGGGACTGAATATCTGATTTTTCCTCAAGCTTTAGTTGAAGCCAAAAGAAAAATAATTGAATCTAACAATTTAGTAATTTCTCTTGGTGGTGGAAACATGGACCGTTTTCTTCGAGAAATTGTAGACTTTCTTGTCTCTCAAAAAGTAGAGAATAAAATTTTAATATATTCGTCAACAGATCAATCAAGATCAATAATTGAAGAAAGTAAACTTAATATTGAATTTCGTCAATTATCTGAGGAGTTCTATACCGCTGCGGCTGCGGCCAAGAAGGTCATTTGTGCTGCAGGAACAACGATTTACCAAATGCTTTTTTTAGAGAAAAGAACATTGATGTGCAAAGTTGTGGAGAATCAAGATTCGAACTTCGATTTTATATTAAATTCCGGCTTTGCCTCTGGAATTTCAGTAAACTTTTCAACTAATATTGATGAGTTAACAATATTTCGTGATTTCTTAACTGAAGAGAAGAACTACAAAAAAATTAATTTTGATGATTTGGGAATTTCGAGAATTATCTCATTAGTTGAAAGGATTTAAACCTTATTTTTTTCGGAACTAATATCAAAGTCATTTTTCCTAAGGAAACTCAGAATATCTGCCAAGGAAAACTGCAAATTTTTGTCGGTAAACTCTTCAATAATTTTTTTTATCAGTAAATAATCTTCTTCATAGTCTAATGTAAGCCTGAGTTTAGGATAAAAATATTCTTGCTTTGTAGGTAGATAGAATGTATTAAATATTTCAGGATTCTCTCTTATGTGGAGAGTCACATGTTCATAGTGTTCATCAGAAGAGGCTAATGCAAATGATTTTTCGAGGGTTTTAGTCCGGAAAATTTGGCAGCCCATTCCATCTGGTAATCCAGTTCTCCCATTATTGACATAATCAAACTCATTTTCCAAGAAGTATTTTAGTGATTCATCAACTAGGCTGAGGTCGATAATCGGACAATCGCCTGTGATTTCGCAAATTATATCTACTTCGAATGCCTTTGCTGCATGTAAGACTCTATGCATGACATTTTTTTCACTTCCTTCATAACATTCTATTTTCTCAATTTCAGCAATCGATCTCAATTCGTTATTTTCTATACCGGATGGAATCGCTAATATTATTTTATCTATTTTATCTAATAATTTAAGCCTTCTAATCATTGTGGACAATATTGCCGTTTGATTTGCTAAAAGTAAATGTTTTCTGGGAAGCCTTGAGGACGTTAGTCGTGCCTCAATGATTACTCCAATACTCTGATTCCCATTCATTTGAATTTTTCCCAAGTAACTGGTTCTCCATATTTGCAATCCTTAGTAACTCTTAACCCTAAGATATTTTCTAATTGATATGGAGCGATACCGTATCCAGGTCTGATGGATTTGATGTTGTTTAAAGTTACGACGTCCCCCGTCGCAAGATCAGAAGTAAAATATAAGCTTCTCCGACGTTTTCTCGAACCCAATTTTTCGGAATCCGTAGGTCCAAAGAATACTTGACCCATCGCATCAAAAGCATTTTTTGATTCAAAAGTTAGCTGGCTAAGCGTGTCCGGGTTCATTGAAAATTGTGAATCAATTGCGCCGTCGTTTACATCAATCGTTAAATGCTTTTCAATCATAGAGACTCCAAGGGCAATGCTTGCTATTGCCACACCTATCCCTATGGAGTGATCTGATAGACCTACTTTACAATTAAAGGTATCTCTCATAACTGGAATTGTCTTAAGATTGTAATCACTTGGTTTCGATGGATAAGAGCTAGTGCACTTCAAAAGCGTAAGATCGGTACAGCCACCTTTGCGCGCAGCTTCGACAGCCTGTCCTATTTCCACCAAACTTGCCATACCCGTTGAAATAATTAAAGGTTTACCAGTTGATGCCGCATAAGCTATTAGTGGAATATCGATATTTTCAAATGATGCAATTTTATATCGAGGGACATGAAGGGTTTCCAGAAAATCAATTGAACTTCGATCGAAAACAGAGCTAAAAGCCTCCATCCCACGTGATTTTGCTTCTTCAAAGATAACTTCATGCCACTCCCAAGGAGTTTGTGCGCGACTATATAATGAATAAAGATCGTTCCCGTTCCAAAGACTATTGCTATCTGAATTCATGAAGTGATCAGACTGCAAATTCAAGGTCATTGTATCAGGCGTGAAAGTTTGTAGCTTTATTGCATCCGCTCCGGCTTCGCCGGCTTTCCGAACAAGTTCCAATGCTCGGTCTAAAGAGCCATCATGGTTGCCTGATAATTCAGCAACAATTTTGGGACGCTCAAACTCTATCTCATCATGCATTTTTACTCATATTGTTTAGTTTAATCCTTGTGGACAATTTAAATGACGGCACTAACATACCACCATATCTCATTTAACGGCGATACATTAGATTCGGTTCTAAATACTTCAATTCTCCTATATCCGGCCAACGTAAAAACTTCAATTAAATTCTCTTGATCTCTTGGGACAAATAAAATAGAACCATGCAACCTTTGATTCGGATGCTCATTTGTGAACTCAAAAACCTGTTCGAATCCATCCAAAGGCTTTAACCAATTTGCATAGCTGTGTTCAAAAGAAAAAAATGAAAAGAATACCCTTCCGTCATCTGCTAAAACCTCTCGGAGCCTAACTAAGAATGTGACAATTTCATAATTATAATAAATCGATTGAAGGGCAACTACAAAATCGAATTTCTTGGTTACCGCTGGAAAGTTTTTGCCACTCCAATAATCAATTTTAATATCAATATTTTTTTCCAAGAAATAGGTAGAGGCTCTGTTGCAAGCCTCTTGCGAAACTTCCCAGCCCGAAACTTCCCAACCCCGCGATTTAAGAAATTCAAGATTTGCAGTGGTACCAAACCCTATTTCCAATGCATTGATCTTCTTTCCTAATATTTTCTTGCTTTTCTCGGCACCGAGATCATCGAAATAATCTTCTATTTTGCGTGTTTTGTTCATATTGCTTACATACACGATTAGAGCTTCCGTCGGATAGGTAATTCCTAACGGGCCTTCCTCATGTTCCACATAAAGTGTGTCCCAGATCTTATTATTCCTCTTAAGTAGATCTTCTCCCATAAAATTCCCCTCGATTTCAAAATCTCTTAATTAACTAAATTAGGATGATTCTACTTTAATTGCATCTAATGAGAGCACATTGGCTCTATCGAATTGAATTTCGTTGATAGCCATTGTGACAAATGAATTCCGTGCATCTAATTTAAATTTGCATGGATCAACCTTTTGAAATCCTAATTTATCATTTATCGCTATATTTATGATGTTTAATTCGTGTGTTTGAATATAAACCTCTTCCAGTAGAAGTTTCTTGAAGCCATAATAAAGCCAAGCGATAAAACTTTCCTTGGCAAGTCCCTGCCCCCGAAAACTTTTTTCTCCAATTAATTTGCCTGCTTCTGCAGTATTCGAGATATTCTTAAAATTAAGTGTGCCTATAGGTTTTTGCTCATGCTTGTGAACAATAATGTAGTCAACGCGAGCTTGCCTTTCTGAGTGAAACCATTGCTTGTGAGAGTTTAAATTAGGTTGGCGATTCAGAAAAAATTTTGAATCTTCCTCATCGTTGCGCCATTTAACAATAATAGATGCGTCAGATTCATTCATAGGCCTCAATAGCAATCTTGGAGTTTCAATAATTAATTCCATGTTAATTCATTCTTTTAAAATCGGAGTTAGCCACTGGTCCAATAAGATATTTGCCATAATCTCCGGATTTTTCAACTTCTGAAAGTTTTTTGAAAGTCAACTCAAGCGCATCACTATATTTCTCCAATATTTTTCCGGTATGTGATAGCGACGCGTTAAATGCAGTCGTTGCTAAGAATCCATACCCCATCATTTCTTGTGCAAGAATTGTCTTAAGTTGTGATGAGCCATTCGAAAGAAATCTAAACTTACTCATCGAATTTAGACCAAAAATTTCAATTTTTAATCCGTTCGTTACGGCAATATCTCTCCATAATTCTTTAACGAATTCCCCAATTGCAGGCAAAATTTCCCAGGATTTTGTTTTTTCCATTACTTCAAGAGTCTTCAGCGCTGCAACGCTACCTATTCTTTCAGTCCAAAATGTGCTGCTAATAAATGAATCATTTGTCGATTTCATAATTTCACTATTTCCAATTACAGCAGTTATGGCATATCCATTTCCCAAAGCCTTTCCGAATGTGGCCAAGTCGGGAATGACATTATATTTCTTATGAATTCCTCCGAAAGTTTCTCTAAACCCTGATGTGCATTCATCGAAAATTAAGACAATGCCCTTCTTTAAAGTAACTTGACGGACATGCTCTAAGAAACCTGGAGCTGGTTCTGAATTTCTTATTACTTCCATGATTACTGTTCCAATTTGATCGTCAGAAACAGCCTTATCAAATGAATCAAAATCGTTATATATAAAAGGAATTGATGTGCCGGCTAGAGCACGCGGGACGCCCCTAGATTCAAGCCCTGCCATTAAATGGGAATTTAAATTTGAAGGCGCTTCAATATTCGCTGAGAGGTACCAATCGGTCCAGCCGTGGTACCCACAAAAAGCTACTTTATCTTTGGAAGTATGCGCGCGAGCAATTCTTATTGCAATTGATGTGGCCTCTCCACCAGTTCTGGCAAATCTAACTTTTCCAGCCCAGGGGTGAATCTCGATCAATCTTTCAGCTAGATATACCTCTTCTGGGGCATTTAGAGTAGACATATTTCCAGATCTGACTGCTGCAATAACCGCTTCGTCAACTTCTTCATTCCCATACCCAAGGGTGTTAGTGCCTATTCCCATCATTGAAACATCAATAAATTTGTTTCCATCCAAGTCCCAAACTTCGCAGCCTTTGGCTTTTGAAAAGTAAGCTGGCCAATAATCGGGAAGGAAATTTTCTGGTCTTTTCGAAAAAAGCATGGTCCCACCAGGGATTACAGACTTGGCTCTTTTATACAATTTTTGGCCGGTTCCCATACTCGCCCCCTCATTCCTCATTAACTTACCATTAAGAGCAAAAATTTCTGGTTCTGATTTGCTCAGTTCTAGGATATCTTCGTATGAAAAATTACCGCTCGAATCTAGTTTATCAATAACGGCGTTAATAACTTCAAGATCAATTCTTTCATCCAGAGTAATTCTAAGGCCTGAAAAGTTCTCGGGACAACTAATATTTACTAACTTATCTTTGAATTCTCTATATAGATAAGGAGTTACATGCTCTCTATCATGCTTAGAAAAAGCTCTTTGATGTGCAAACTCTAAGTCTTGAAAAGAAAATACAGAGCAATCCAGCCCGTCTGGAAAAGACGGCGGCTGAGTATTCGTCGAAATTCCACAATTTGGATTTTTCAAGTAATTCTCAATAACTTTATCGACTAATCCTGGATCAATTAACGGACAGTCCGCAGTTATTCTTACAACTATTTTCGCTTCATACTTCACGGCTGCTAAATAGAATCTCGAAAGTACATCTGAATCACTCCCAAAGAAAACAGAACAACCTAGTGCTTCAATCCAATTCTGAAGTTCACGATGAACATTTGAATCTGGCATCGCAACTACAACTTCATCTATTAGGTGAGAATTCTTCAACCTGCGGATTTGATATTCTAGTGATGGAACATTTCCAACACGTGCCAATATCTTGCTAGGAAATCTAGTTGACTCCAATCTGGCTTGGACTATCGCAACTATTTTCACTTATGCCACCTTCTAGGATCTAGCAATTCGACATCACAAGATGCAAATCTACCTAGATCATAATTCTTATTTGTTGGTTGTGTCTTCAAAATTTGTTCAAGCTGAACAGAATCATATACCCCGATTACAATTTCATTTATCTCAAACATTGATGATACAAAACTTAAGCAAAGTTCTAATGGGTTTAAGGATTCGGATTCAACGAAATTCCACCACTGCTTAAAGGAATTTGACGCAAATTCAAAACCCGCAGGAATATTCTCAGATTTCGTCAATAATAAACCTTGCAGAAAAATAGAGCGTGCTTGAATTCTAATGCCCATCTTTGTTAACTTATTGATATATCCCGACGATATTAATCGCTGATCAAAAATATTTAGAGGAATTTGTATTACATCTGGCTGAAACATTTTCAAGGCAAAATCAATTTCCGCTGATTCATAAGCAGAGAATCCGATAGATTCAGTCAAGTCAAGACTCTTAAGTTTGCTTAAAACCTCTAATGTTAATTTGGACTTTTGGCCCACAAGGTCGGAAAAGTCGTGTAGTAAGACATTTTTATATCTTCTTAAATTCTTTCTATCTAAATCGCTGTGGAATCCATCAAGGATCTCTGATTCCAAAGCTCCTTCTCTGAAATTCTTAATTGCAAATTTTGTTGTTATATCGCGATCTCGAAAGAAATCTATTTCCCAATCTGAATCTTCTGAAGTTGTGGTTGAATATGCAAGCGCCGTATCTATACTCTTTAGATCATACTTTTTCATTAATCGAGAAATGCGATTAATCTCATCTGATGGTACTGATTCTGAATTAATTATCCCGTAACTCTTATTGAAATTCGCGGTCCCCAAAGAAATGCGTGAGACTAAACTGGAATTCATCACTCTATCTTAGCGATATGCATGACCTAATATATCAATTTCCATCTAAAACTAATTATTTTCAAGTAATTGCACACTGGGCTAGCTATCTTCAGGCGATCTTTCGTGGTTAATCATATTTTGGATCATTTCTCGGAACGAAGTATCAGCCCGCCATCCCAAAACGTTTTTGATTTTTTTGGGTTCACCAACCAAGCCTGATGTATCATTTTTGCGAATCAAATTTTGATCTATCGTTATATAATTTTCATAATTTCCAAGCCCTACAACTTCAAATGCAATCTCACAGATATCTCGAAGCGAATGTAGTTCGCCGGTGGCGACTACAAAATCATCCGGATTATCTCTGTTCATTATCATCGAAATAGCTTTAACATAGTCTCCTGCGTAACCCCAATCGCGAAGTGAATCAATATTCCCAAGTTGCAAGGAATCCTTTTTCCCGGATGCTATTTGGAATGCCCCCTGGGTTATTTTGCGAGAAGCGAAAGTCGGCTTTCTTAAATGTGATTCATGATTGAAAAGAATTGCGGTAAATATGGGAAGTTCGTATTCTTCTCGAAATCGTATTGCAGACTTGTGGGCTTTATATTTATGAAGAGCGTATGGAGACTGAGGATTCATTTCCGAATTTTCGTTAAGCGGTCCCTTTGGATTTGACCCAAACATTTCTGAACTTGACGCCTGGAAGAGCCTTATTGGGCGCATATTTCTATCGCGACGCGCTCTTATAATTTCTAAGAGCATCTCAACAAAAATGAAATTAATTTGTTCTGATAGGTCGGGAAAATCAAAAGAACTTTTCACGGAACTAAAAGAGGCTAGGTTATAAATATAATCAGGATTGCATTTGTCGATAGTCTTCTCAACAAAACTTCTATCTAGCAAATTCCCGGCAACATAAGTCACGCCTTCTATGCCATTTGGAACCTTGGTTTCTGCACCACTTCTCACAAATCCACAGACCTCATTGCCCATTCGCAAGAGTTCCTCAGATAAAAACTTTCCATCCTGGCCTAGTGCACCGAAAATTAAGGATCTCATTTAAATAAATTTTCTAGAAAAGAAAACTGATTTCAACAATCATCTGAGAAGTTTCCAATATACATTTAAGGTTTCTGCACACGTTTTCTCCCAAGTGTATCTTGCTGCATTTAGAGTGCCAAGCAGTTTTTGCTTTTCAATTAGTGCACGATCTTTCAAGGACTTCTCCATTATCATTTGCATGTTATCAACATTTGTTGCATCAAAGTAAATTGCCCCTTCGTTGCAAATTTCAGCGATACTGCCTTTGTCGCTAGCAAGTACTGGGCAGCCATATTTCATTGCCTCAAGAGGCGGAAGCCCGAAACCTTCATATAGAGAAGGATAAACAAATGCTGCCGCGGATGAATAAAGTTTGATTAGTTTGTCGTCATTACCCTCGACTTGTGAAATTCTATTTTCAATCCCTAGATTTCTGATTAATTCAAGCTCTCCTTCATCAAATAGACCGCCCCCGAATGCGACTATTCGATATTTGCTCTTCAACGAATCTGATTGCCCAAAGGCGGTTATAAACTTATTGAAATTCTTATACCCTGCCCGTTTCCCAACGTAAAGAAGAAATTCATCAATACCGTAGTCACTCTTTAGACTTCCATCTGATCCACGAAGCTCAGAACCAAGATAGACAACAGAAATCTTAGCATCCGGAATTTTATAGTAATCCATTAAGTCCGCTTTGGTTGTGTTGGAAATACAAATTATATGATCCGCTGATTTAATTGCCTTTTTCTTCAGATTAATGCGTGGTCGACTTAATTTCTTTTTTTCAGGAAATTTTTCACTAATTAAATCAAAAACCGTTATAACTATTTTAAATCCAGCTTCTTTCCAAGAACTAAAATCTGTATTTGCATAATAAGTTGGGTGATAAATTGATTCATTACTTATGTTTCCAATTTCATTCTTGGCAGTTTTAATCAGGTCTGAGGATTTAGTTTGGGCAATTTGAATTTTACAAATTTCAGGTATTAGTGCAATGTTGTGATTATTATTTGGGGGAACGAATGCGTAAGTATGATTATTTACGGCGGAGGCGCCTTTTATTAGTTCACCGTAATATCGAGATATGCCACCGTGACTCTGTAATGTCCATATTTCAGGCCCGAAGAAAATATTAAGCTTGAATTTGGATTGATCGAGCGCAATATCGAGATGCTCAGAGTTTTTCATGGCAGGAATAGCATAAACTAACGAGGTGGCAATTCGAACCGAAGAACAGCGAGAGACGCCAAGAACCTTTGGGCGCTGGTTAATCACTGGCGGTGCGGGATATATAGGTTCACATATAGCAGAGGAATTTTCACGCTTAGATCTTCCATTTGCGATAGTCGATAATAATGAGATCAAATTAAAGAATCGCTTGCCAAGCAATGTCGTCAAATTTCTTGGTGATATTCGGAACACTAAAGATCTGGAAGTAATTTTCGATAATAATGAGTTCACAGGGATCATACACCTGGCAGCTTTGAAATCTGTCGAAGAATCACAGAAGAATCCGAAGATGTACGAAGAAACAAATGTTGATGGGACTCGAAATCTTCTTAATGTAATGAAGAAGAAAGGCGTAAAGAATTTAGTCTTTTCCAGCACAGCTGCGGTTTATGGTGAAACAGACACAGGAGTTGTCACAGAAGCAACAAAAATAGACCCGATTTCATATTACGGAAAGACTAAGGTTCTTTCCGAAATATTAATTGAAGAAGCAGACAAAGATTTTGGTCTTAATTTTGTGAATTTGCGTTACTTCAATGTCGCAGGAGCGTTAAATAAGAAGTTACAGGATGATTCCAACGACAATTTAATTCCAATTGTAATTGATAAAATTGAAAAGGGTGTGAGCCCAACAATTTTTGGTTCTGATTACCCTACACGCGACGGTACGGCTATTCGTGATTACATCCATATAGTTGATGTAGTTGGAGCCCATTTAGCAGCAGTTGAGTATTTATCAAAAGGTGGTACTAGCCAAACCTTGAACATTGGAACAGGAATCGGTACTTCCGTGTTAGAAATAGTTTCAGAGATCCTCCTTCAAAAAAGATCAGAATTGATTCCTAATTTCACAGGACGTAGAGAAGGAGATATCGGGATAGTAGTTGCAGATCCATCAAAAGCCGAGGAAATACTTGGATTTAAAGCCAGGCACACATTAACCGAAATGGTGGCTTCGGTACTTTGAATAATTCTAAGGAAGTAACCGTTCGACTTTTCGGGGGTTTGGGCAATCAGCTATTTCAGTATTTTGCTGGATTAGATTTGTCCCTAAAGACTAGCTCCCAATTAAATGTGGACGCTAGATGGATAGAGGCTTCCTATTCTCAGGATGAATCCGACATCAGAGACTTCAGGTTCCTCAAAGACACACCAACAATTACTAAAACCGACTCTGGGGAAATTGATTTCAGATTAGAGCGGTTAAAAACTAAAATAGCTGGCAAATCACAAGCTGCCGCTAAATTCTTTGGTTTAAATGTGCCTAATAACCCTGGATTTATTGAAATTAATTACCTTAATTCAGGAGTTGAACTTCGAGGATATTATCAATCGTACAAATATTTCGATACAGTTTATCGAACTCTGGGCATACAAGATTGGTCTCTTGAGATTGAATCGCGTTTATTTCTCAACTTTAAAAGTCAATTGGATGCTGTGCCATTTATCGCCGTCCATGTTAGAGGTAGTGACTATTTAAAGAAGGCTAATATCTACCATAAATTGGATGCAACTTATTATGCGAACTCACTTACTAGATTAAAATCAGAATTAGGCGAAATCAGAATATTCGTTTTCAGTGATGACACCGAATATGCAAAAGATATCCTAAAGAATATCCCAAATTTAGAATTTCTTGATCAAGAAGGTATGCGGGCCAGTGAAGTAATGATATTGATGTCTTTGGCTCAAGGGATAGTTATTGCTAATTCAACTTTTTCATATTGGGCTGCAATGATTAATACCGGAAAACTTATTGCGGCGCCTAAATACTGGTTCAAGGATGCCGAAGTAGATATGAATCTCTATCCGCCAAGTTGGATAATCCTTTAAAAACTGTTTCGTAATATCAAAGATTTTTTCTTCGCTTCTGCATTTTTTTGAGATCCAGAACAACTGGAATCAAATTTGGGCGACAAGTTTGCGCAAATAGCGAAATTTGCTTTGGTAAATTAGTAAATCTATATTCTGGATTATGGCGCAAATATTTGGATAGATCTCGAAAGAATAATACTTTTCTAGCCATTGCTTGGGTTGTTAAATCATAAATATTGAATGTTGTTTCGGCTTCATGAAGAATTGCTTCGATCGAAACTTTCCTTCCAAATGAAGTTGTGAGGGATTCGGTCTTCGCAATCATCAAGCTTTGATTCTTACTTGTGATGTTTCCTCCGTGCAGGGTGTAGTAAAGAAGAGTTTCTGGAATTGTCGCAATTTCGAAAGATTTTGAGAGATCAATCCAAAGTGACAAATCTTCGGCTGGAAAGTATTCAGATTTGTAGCCATTAACCTCTAACACTGCAGATTTTCTAAACATAACGCTCGGATGCGGTGTTCTTTGCGGATTAATCAATGAAAAATGAGTTAGAAGTGGGGAAATCGCAGTGGGAATTATGCCTAGAACACGACCGCTAACATCCTGAATTTGATAATCCGAGAAGACTGCAGCGCAATTTGGATTTTCGCCCATAAACAGAACTTGTCTGGAGATTCTTTTCGAGCTGTATATGTCATCTATATCTGCACGAGCGATTAGTTCATTTTCGCAATGTTGAATTCCATAATTTAAAGTTTCCACCAGGCCAGAATGTTTCTTGCTTATAATTTTTATTCTAGAATCCCTGGTTTCTAATTTCTTTAAGTCATCTACTGATATGTCTTCTGAGCCGTCATTAACGACTACAAGTTCATCAACTTCGCGCATGCTTGCTAAAATTGTATTAAGTGATTGATCTATAAATTTCGAACCATTGTAAAGTGGCAACAAAACTGAACAGGCTTGAACTTTCATTGCCTCTCCCAATTCGAGCCATTCCCCTTATCTACAGCAATTATTTTAGGGGCAATGCCAATTAGCTGGGGGTAACTAGGCTCGAAACAGAATCTTGGATTATTAGTCGAAACATCATAATTTGCTGCAAACCAGTTTAGATGACTTTCATCATGAAATTTGGCGATAATATTTTTTGAAAGGTCAGTTTGAATTCTTTCACTAAGTAATCGACATAAATCTATAATTGATTCTCTTTTCCCAAACCATGCGCCACCACACACATATATACTTCTATCTTTTCTATTTACAAATGCTAATGAATCATAGTTCTTTTCCCAGGAGCCAATTCCTCCATTAAGTATTTGGGATTTAAGGTCTCGAAAAATATAGGTGGGATTTCGTAAATAGAACTTTATGCGAGCAAGTTTCTGAGGCCGAAAGTATCCAGGATGTTTAACGAGCGCAACTTTGTGGTTGCCCAGAGCTTGATGTAAGTCATCCTTAGAAAGTGAACTTGCGAAGAGCATATCCGCATCTAAATGCATGACCATTTCGCCCTCAACTAGTTCTGAAACACTTGCTAATAATTCATAGCGTAGGAGAGTTGGCATTGGCCACGGTGAACTTTCGAATCGTACAGTTACGAGATTTGTGCCTAGGCGGTCAGTCACTGAGTACGGGATATCTTTTTCTCGATTGGTGAAGAGAATCCATTGGACAGTGAGGTCTTTATCTAAAAATTTCTCGGCCGAGGTAAGTAGTTCAAGCCAAAATTCAAGATAACGATCAGTCGCAACGGAAAAAATAGTCATCTGAGCCATTGGTTAAGAATAACTCTAATGCCCGATATTAGGGCAGAATTAACCTATTAAATCGTAAACCTCACGAAAGTAGATAATCTAAGAGATGATTGTTGTGGAAAATAGAAAGGTGGGTGAAATTCCGCCATTTTTTACAATTATTACCGTGGTTAGAAACGGATCCGAAACATTACAGAGATGCATTAATAGTATTAAATCGCAGTCATTTAAAGATTTTGAGTATTTAATTATTGATGGTGCTTCCTCTGATAGGACTTTAGAAATAGTTAGAGAAAATGCTGATGTTATAAGTTTTGCGGTTTCTGAAGAAGATCAAGGCTTATATTTTGCGATGAATAAAGGTCTGGAACTGGCCAGAGGAAAGTATGTCGGAATACTTAATGCTGATGACATCTATTTTCCTAACACTCTAGGATTAGTACGAGATGTTATTCTTAAAGATTCAAATAGTGACGTAATTTATGGGGCTATGAGTTATTTCAGCCAGCCTCATAAAACTCATTTTATCCATAGTGAAGAACTACCGAAAAGGATGATTTTTCATCCCACATGTTTCGTTTCTAATGAAGCCTACAAGAAACATGGGAACTTCAACACGAAATATCGGGTAGCTGCTGACTATGAATTCATCATGCGTTGTTATAAAGCTAATGCGAAATTCGTTGGTATAAATAGCGTCCTGGCCTCATTCAGTGATGGCGGCACATCCGCACGGCTGAGATTGCGCTCGATACTTGAAACTTCAGAAATCCAGGCGAAATATAACTCTGAATCAAAAATTCGCAGATATACGAAGTTGTTTCGTATGCTTGTTGCAACTTATCTAAGAGCCGCCCTTGGCAGGGCTCGAGACTAACTTCATTCGAATATGAGAAGATAAGCGCAATGAAATTACGTGAGAAGTGGCGCCGAACCACCGTTGGAAGATCAGCACGGGTATTTTCCCGACGAGACCAAAAAAGAATTATTGCCGTAGTTTTGCTTCAGATTTCGCTTGGATTTCTTGATTTACTTGGGGTGGCCGCAATCGGAATTCTTGGTGCGCTTTCGGTCAGTGGAATTCAATCAGGAGCACCTGGTAATCGTGTTAATTCAGCGCTTCGAATACTCCATATTTCTGAGTTTTCATTTCAAACTCAAGTTGCAATTATCGGTTTAGGGGCAGCAACTCTTTTAATTGGTCGAACGATATTTTCAATATTTTTCACGCGGCGGACTCTGCTATTCCTAAGCAGGCGTGGCGCACAGATTTCAACAGATCTGGTTTCAAAATTAATGTCTCAATCGTTATTGGGCATTCAGTCAAGAACAAACCAACGAGCGCTTTATTCGGTAACCCACGGAGTCACAATTGTTACAAATGGAATTCTTGGAACAGCAGTTCTACTTGTAGCTGATGGTTCCCTCTTATTGGTAATGTCTTTTGGGCTTTTTGCAGTTGATCCAATTGTTGCCGCCGGAACTTTTATAGTCTTTGCCTTCGTAGGTTATTTAATGTACCGGTTAATGAATGTTCGAGCCAAGGCCCTTGGAAAGAAGAATTGGGAACTTGCCATAAAAGGTGATGAGAGAATTGTAGAAGCTATGAATTCTTACCGCGAGCTCGTAGTTAGAAATAGAAGAAGCTATTATGCACGTGAAATAAGCAAGGTTAGATTCGAATTAGCTGACGTATTAGCAGAGATTCAATTCATGCCAAATATAAGCAAGTATGTAATTGAATCTACAGTGATTTTGGGTGCACTCCTTATTAGCGCGGCTCAATTTACATTGCAGGACTCTAAACATGCCGTTGCTACATTGGCCGTATTCTTGGCGGCTGGAACGAGAGTTGCGCCTGCGGTAATGAGAATTCAGCAAGGTGCGATTTCTATTAGGAACAATATAGGATCGGCTGGACCCACTTTAGAATTGATTGAAACTTTAGCAAATGCCGACGGCGTGCCTGACGCGGGCGATATATTGGATTTAAATCATAAAGATTTTAATTCGAATGTAGTCATTTCTGAACTAATTTTTAAGTATCCTAACGCAATTGCCCCCGCACTCGACGGTATTAATTTGGATATTAAGAGTGGACAATCAGTTGCTATCGTTGGTCCTTCAGGGGCAGGCAAGACTACGCTGGTAGATATTTTATTGGGCGTACTGAATCCACATTCTGGAAGTGTAAGAATATCTGGAATTGCTCCACTTGCTGCAATTTCTAAGTGGTCGGGTGCAATGGCTTATGTTCCGCAAGATGTAATAATTTCGAATGGTTCAATTAGGGAAAATATCGCCCTTGGCTTTCCTCCGGAAGTTGGAACGGATGAACTGGTCAACGATGCGCTGGAAATTGCTAATTTGAGAGAATTTGCACAAGGCCTCGAGCTCGGCGTAGATACTCAGGTTGGAGAACGTGGTACGAGGATTAGCGGCGGACAAAGGCAACGTCTGGGCATCGCACGGGCAATGTTCACTAATCCGAAACTATTAGTTTTGGATGAAGCGACGAGTTCATTGGACGGCTTAACGGAAGCAGCAATTTCAGAGGCAGTTTTAGGGCTAAAGGGATCGGTAACGGTAATAATGATTGCTCACAGACTTTCAACAGTTCGAGGCGCTGACTTAGTTGTTTACATGGAATCGGGCAGGATTGTTGCGACAGGTACGTTTGAAGAAGTTAGAAACCAAGTACCAGATTTCGATAACCAAGCAAAATTGATGGGGCTTTAAGTTACTTATTTTCGTGCTTTAAGAGTTCTAAATCAGCGTTAACCATTAACTTTGCAAGTTCTTTCCAATGTGTTTTAGCTTTCCAGCCAAGCACTTTTTGGGCTTTGGATGGATCGCCAATAAGTGCGTCTACTTCAGTCGGGCGAATGTAGCGATCTTCCGTTTCTACATATTTCTTATATTCAAGACCTAACTCTGCAAAGGCAACTTCACAGAAATCTCGTACCGTTGCCCCTTCGCCTGTAGCAACGACATAATCATCTGGTTTCTCCTGTTGCAACATAAGCCACATGCTTTCAACGTATTCCTTGGCATAGCCCCAGTCTCGTACGGCATCTAGATTTCCAAGATAAAGCTTTTCTTGAAGCCCTAGTTTAATTCTGGCAGCGGCCATAGTAATTTTGCGGGTAACAAAGGTTTCACCACGGCGCGGTGATTCGTGATTGAAGAGGATTCCATTTGTTGCATGGATTCCATAACCTTCACGGTAATTTCGAACAATCCAATAGGCATAGAGTTTCGCTGCTGCGTAAGGGCTTCTTGGGGCGAATAAGGAGAGTTCGCTCTGTGGCGGAGGAGTACTTCCGTAAAGTTCAGATGTTGATGCTTGATAAAACTTGGTATCAATCTTCGCTGCACGAATCGCCTCAAGCATCCGGATTGTGCCAAGAGCATCAACCTGGGCCGTAAAATCAGGCATCTCGAAAGATACTTTCACATGACTTTGTGCGGCCAGATTGTAGATTTCGTTTGCCTGTAGTTCGCGGATTAAATTGGATATCCCGACTCCATCAGTGATGTCTCCATAATGCAAGAAGAGTTTAGAGCCAGTGTCATGAGGATCTTTATATAAATGTTCAATTCGGGCAGTGTTAAACGAGGAACTCCTGCGGATCATGCCGTGAACTTCATAGCCTTTTTCTAGGAGTAGTTCGGCAAGGTAAGAACCATCTTGTCCGGTAATACCCGTAATCAGAGCACGCTTCACTTATAACACCTTTTCTTGATGATTATTAAGGTACCAATCATATACAGATTTAATGCCATCTTCTAGCGAAATCTCAGCTTTCCAGCCTGTTTTCTTAATCAGGGACGAATCCAAGAGTTTTCTTGGTGTTCCATTTGGCTTTTCTGAATCAAAAGCTATTTTTCCTTCAAAACCCACAGTTCTTGCAATTATTTTAGCCAAATCAAAAATTGAAAGTTCTGAACTGCTGCCGATGTTGAAAAGAGATTCTTTAGTTTCGATTTCCAAAAGATGGAAAATGGCTTTAGCCAAATCATCCACGTGCATAAATTCGCGAAGTGGGGTTCCATCCCCCCAAAGCTTGACTTCTGATTGTCCCTCAATCTTGGCAAGATGAAATCTATGAAGTAAACCAGGTAGAACATGGGAGGTTTCAATATCAAAGTTATCATTGGGGCCATACATGTTTGTAGGCATAAGGGAAATCCAATTATGACCATATTCTTTACGATAAGCATCTACAAGTTTTACTCCTGATATTTTTGCAATTGCATAGGGTTCATTGGTTGGCTCAAGTGGCCCTGTAAGTAACGAAGATTCTGGTATTGGTTGAGACGCAAACTTGGGATAGATGCAGGAAGATCCAAGGAATATCACTTTCTTAATATCTGCAGCATGTGCGGCATCCAATAAATTGGATTGGAGTTGCAAATTTATCGTAAGAAATTCGACTGGGTATGTTGAATTCGCCCCAATTCCGCCAACTTTAGCTGCTGCAATAATTAGAACGTCAGGTGAAATATCTTTAAGTTCTTTGAAAGTCTCGTCCCGGTTTGTGAAATCTAACTTCTTGGATGATTTGCCGAATACGTCTAACTTTTCATCGCGAAATTTTCTGGCGATTGATGACCCAACCATGCCATTTATTCCAGCTATATACGTTTTCATGGAGCAAGGATACCCAGAACCTTACTTTTGGTTATAAACCTGGAGATGTGCCGAAATAAAACCTTGAACACCGAAGTGAGATTTACAATAATCCATTGCAGAAATCCCCATTTGTGAACGCAATTTACCGTTACTTAATAACAGATTCAGCGCAAAAACTCTCTTTACTTTTCCTTTAACCAAGATTCCAGTTACGCCATCCTTTATGATTTCTGAAACCGAGCCAACATCTTCCGCAATTGTAGGTATACCAGCTAGTCCTGCCTCAATTAAGGCTGTTGGCAAACCTTCGTTATCTGAAGTTAATAGCGCAATATCACAGCTTGGCCAAAATATTTCTGGGGATACCCAACCCAGAATTTTGACATTCTTCGGGGAGATTCTCGAAATTTCTTGATGTAGGTCGCCAGCGCCACCAATTATGAATATTACTGAAGGAAAGTGTTTGGCTAATTCAATTACCCTATCTGGACGTTTAATGGCCGTTAGTCTTCCCAGCCAACCCACAACTATTGCTTCTTCACTAATTCCCAAAACTTTTCGAGCATCTGATTGTAAGTAGAATTCTAAATTTGCTATCGCTGGTGGAATCACCACGAATTGAGACTCCTTGCCTATACCGGCAGAAAGTAAATCGCTCTTAACCTGACTTCCGACGGAAATTATTTTGTCAGTGAAACTCGCAAGAATTTTCTCAATAATAATTATTAACTTAGTTTTTATTGGCGTGAAATACCCATAGAGCAGGTGGCCATGAAATGTATGTACTACTTTGGTCGCCGTACCAACAGCTGCAAGGCGGCCAATAACTCCAGCCTTCGCAGTGTGTGTGTTGATTACATCCGGACTCTCTCTTTTAATTCGATCCCTTATTAACTTTATTGTCCTAAGGTCATCGAAAAAACTTACTGACCGACTTAATCCTGGAACTCTAATTCCGCCTAGCACTTGGAAACACTTATCTTCATTTTCATTCTCTTCAACATTCCCCGCAAATAGAGAAACTTCGTGACCTGCTTTTCGAAGCTCTGTAACCAAAACTTCCAGCCACCGAGCAGTTCCACCTTGGTTCACTCTGGCGATAACTTGAAAAATCCTCACTTTAGAATTCTAACAATCATTGAATTTATTGCCATCTATATCGGTTGAATTCTCACAATAATTTCAGTTGGGGGTATCCTTGTCGAATGAGAATTCTTATCACTGGTGGTGCTGGTTTTATAGGTTCCCACCTAGCTGATTATTACTTAGCGCGTAATGATGATGTTGTTTTATTGGATAATTTAAGTACAGGTTCGAGAAAAAATCTAGAAGGTGCTAAGTCCAATTGTAAACTTGTAGATGGAGATATCCGGAACCCTCAAATTGTTAATGAGCTTATAGCCAATTCTGATTTGGTTCTACACATGGCGGCCGCTCTTGGAGTATCTACCATTCTCAATAATCCTATTGAATCAATTTCGACAAATATTCACGGTAGCGAAACAGTAATGTTGGCCGCAGCAAAATATAAAAAAAGAATTATTATCGCTAGTACTTCAGAAATTTATGGAAAGAACCCAAAACAACCACTAAACGAAAATGACGATCGCGTCATTGGAAATCCTCAAAATATTAGGTGGTCGTATTCCGATGCAAAAGCGATAGAAGAAGCAACTGCGACAGCACTTTATAAATCACAAGGGCTTAAAGTTACAACTGTGAGGTTTTTCAATACTGTTGGGCCAAGGCAGACTGGTCAGTATGGAATGGTTGTGCCAAGATTTATACAAAGCGCCCTATCAAATGAAGATATTCAAGTCTATGGTGACGGAAACCAAACTCGAGTTTTTTGCCACGTTAGTGATGCAATTACGGCTGTAGTGAAATTGGCTGATTCGGATTCCACAATTGGTGATGTTTACAATGTTGGCGGAGAGGGCGAAATTTCAATAAATGGACTTGCCGAACAAATAATCTCTATTACCGGGGCTAAATCCAAAATAAATCATATTCCCTATGACCAAGCCTACCCTGCTGGATTTGAAGATATGCAACGTCGCGTTCCAGACACAACTAAGATACGAAACACCATTAATTGGAAACCAGTAAAAACTCTTGAAGATATCATCAAAGACGTATCTAATTTTTTTAGTATTAAATGATTTAGAGAGTATGAGCCTCGGGAATTTGTCCCAAACAGTCAAATAAATATTCGGTTGATTTGGAAATGGCTTCATAATCAAAAATGTCATGGTGTAACGTAATTATTGTTGAATCGTACTTCTTTTGACCCAACGTAACTGATTTTTGGCCATTCCAATTCTCAACTACTGGATCATGCCAAGACACCTCGGCACCCGCTGCTTTAAGTTCTTCGATAAGCAGCTTTGCCGGTGTCTCCCGTGTATCTGCAACATTAGGTTTATACGAAACTCCACACACCAAGATTGACTTGCCTTTAAGTGAACCCCCGTTTTGGGACTTTATAATTCCCATAATCGCTGCCGGCATCTGCAAATTTACCTTGTTGGCTAATTCAATGAACCTTGGCTGGATACCAGCAATTGTTGCCACATATGCAAGATAACTTGGGTCTACGGGTATGCAATGGCCGCCTACTCCCAAACCTGGGCTAAATTTCATAAAGCCGTAAGGTTTCGTAGCCGCTGCATCTATAGCTTCATTTGCCGGGATCCCCATGGCATTCATAATTAAAGCAAATTCATTTACTAACGCAATATTAACTTGGCGAAAGGTGTTTTCGAAAAGTTTTGCAGATTCAGCCACTTCTGGAGATGAAACTTCAATAATATTTTCACAAATTTTGCTATAAAGTTCTTTGGTTTTGATGGTCGCCTCAGGTGTTATGCCAGCGATTAGCCTTGGAGTATTTGAAATATTCCAGTTCTTGTTGCCGGGATCTACGCGCTCTGGTGAGACAGAATACAAATGCTTTAGACCAGGTTTTGAATTCTTTGCCAAAGTTACTGCAATTTCATTTCTCAAAGTTCCTGGATAAGACGTGGATTCATTAATTATTAGAGCGCTTTTTGACAGAGATTTTCCTATCATTTCTGATGCCGAAATCACATAAGACAAATCTGGAAGCCGGGCATCATTAAGTGGAGTTGGAACTGCAATTATTACAGCCTCGCAATCTGAAATATCTGACTCATCAGAAGAAGCTGTATAAGTACCTTTAGAAATTGCAGCCTTAAGATCTTTGTCCGCGACATCCTCGATATGTGAAATACCAAGATTAAGGCTTTTAGTTCGAATTTCGTCGATATCAAAACCTAAAACGTTTATCCCTTTTTGAGCAAAATTCAATGAAAGGGGGAGGCCAACGTAGCCTTGTCCAATTATAGCTATTTTCATTATTCAATCTTTATCTTTGGATTTAGTTCGCGCAATTTATTCTTTATTTCTTTCGCAATCTGCGAATTAGGGTCTTTCATTGGATCTTCCAACTGTAATTTAAGTTCCCAAGCATTGTAATAACGTGGATTATCTCTTAATGCGATATCAACAAGTTGTTTCGATTGCTCTATTAAATTGCTTCTGGCTAATATTTGGGCTGCTTGAATTATTCTCGAATTATCGCGTGGGCTAGCCAAGGCTGAATTTATGAATTGTTCGGCACTTTTTGATTCTAAGCCTGACCTAAATTTTGAATCTGCTATGAATACAGGCAGTGCAATAAATAGGCCCAAAAGAAATCCAATAACGCCAAGCGAAATGGCGAGTTGGCTAGTTTTAGAATCAAAATTCGAGATTTTTCTTTTCGTAATTTTGCCAATTGTAGGTTGTGAATTATTGCCAATTTCAGCAGTCTTCGTATTATGTTCAATTCCAACTAATAGCCCCATAAGAATCCATCCCCAGATGGCTAATCCAATTTGATTTATACTAATTATTGACTGGGCAACATAACCAAGCCATGCGCCAACCAGACCAGCATAAGCCCAATTAAAATCTTTTTTTCTTCTAAGGTACCTAATAATGGATAAGCCAGTCACTAAAGTGAGCATAATTGAAAGAATAATTAGTGGAAATCCGCCAGTGGCTCCTAAATTGAGAAATACATTGTGCGCTTCGTTACTAGTTATATTTGGGGTATGAAAAGCTGCGTTTGCAGACCGCAGTCCCAGATACCAGTCACCGTAAGAATCCAAGCCGACTCCAAATAATGGGTGGCTCTTCATCATCTCGATTCCAGCATGCCAATAAAATCCTCTTTGCCGCACTGACAACTTATAAATGTAACTAGCTAGAGGACCTTGATTAAGCATTGCGAACAAAACCAAGGTGCCCATGATTGAAATGCACAGGACGTATGGGATAAGAAAAATCTTCTTGCCAAATCGCAAACTGCCAATTAAGTATAGGAAAAAAATGACAACCGAGCCGGCACCGAAAACCATAATTCCCTGTTGTGAATTGGATCTTATTATCAACACCAGGGCCCAAAATATAAAAAATGCAGAAACTATTCTTCTGGATAAATCAATATTACTCTTAAGAAAGTAACCGAAAGCTGCTAGTGCCGCAATGGCAAGAAAGCTTGATGCAAAATTAGGGTTTCCAAGGAATCCAACAATTGCGTTATATGGATTGGACCATTTGATTGGATCGGCATCTAAAGTTTGCAGCGTGCAATACGAAGCAGAAATTACTCCCGTACCAATCAAAGCAAGAGTTATTTTATTCATGTAGTCCAGGCTTGCAACAAAACTTGCCGCCAAGGCAATCAGAGCGAAACTCGTATAAGTTAAATAACCAGTATTCCTTCCAAAAGTTCCGTAAAACTGTTGGTTGAAAGGTGCTGGTGAGAAGAGTAAAACAAGAAATAATTGAATTATAAAAAGCGCTAGTAAGCCCAAAAATACGTTATTAACCTTTTTGAGTAAAAGCCGAAGATTAGTCAGAAGTACAAAAACTGACATAAGTGCAACAGGGACCAAAAGTGCCATCTTCGATTGATTTACCGGATCCGCCGAAGCCCAAGGCGTAATTAATACGGCGATCGTTGGCACTGCAGCCAGAAGAAGTATTCTTATGAATTTCTCTTGGATTCCTAACGTCATGAACGAATCCTACTTTCCAAGGCAACTTTAGTGTTGTAATTATCGATTAACATTTCATTAAAAGCCAGAAGCCCCGGCTCCCTTTCGGGGGCCGGGGCTTCTGTAGTGCTTTAGATCAACTCCGAAGAGTTAATTTAGGCTCTATTTACTTCTTTAGCTTTGCAACTGCTGCAGTTAGCTTCTTAACGCTTGCGATAAGAGACTTAACTTGAGCAGCTAGCGCTGTAACAGCAGCTAGTGCATCTGATGCAGCTTGTGTTGCATTTTGAGCTTCATCGTATGCATTGTTAGCAGCATCTGTTGCAGCGTTAGCTGCATCAAGTGCTAGAGCTGATGATTGATCTCCTTCGATTGAAGCTGTTGCAGATAGCGCTGTTGCAGCTGCATCTGTTCCAGTTCCAACTACTGTGAAGTCGCCACCAATTGCTGGTGCCCATAGAGCGCCCGCTGTTGTTGCCTTCTTACCAGCAACATAGTAGCTAGCTGCTGGCAATGATCCGCCAGTTGCCTTGCTTCCTGTTAGTGCAGGAGAAGTGCGGCCGTCTGAAACTGGATTACCAGATGAGTCGGTAGCTGTGATTGTTACCTGCATTGCTTCGCCAGCAGAGTATGAAGGCTTATCGAATGAGATAACTTCCTTAGCAACTGAACCGCCGACTGTTAAGTCAACTGTTGTTGTTAGGTACTTAGTTGAGTCTGCTGGGTCAGTGATGCGAAGTGTAATTGTTACCTTATCGCCTGACTTAGCAGCAGATGAAGTTGTAAATGAGCAACCGAAGTAACCAGTAGCACCGGTTCCGTATGTTGCATCATTATCTTGAGCACAGATTCCGCTAGCTATCACAGTTTGTCCTGTGATAACAAAAGCTGGTGTGGCACCAGTTGCAAGTTGGCCAGAAGAATCCTTCTGAGCAATTACAAATGCAGGCATATAAGTGATTGTGTCACTTGTTGCAGCACCAGTTGCTGAAGTAGCAGATCCGCCGCCAGCTTTACCAATTGTGAAGTTCTTGGCATAAACTGACATAGATGCAACTGCACCGTAGAAAGTAACGGTCTTAGTCGCAAGTGTTGAAGTTACAGAAGCTGCATCTGTCACGCTAATTGTGATAGTTCCAGTTCCTGAAGTGTTATCAGAACAGACATATAGAGTTCCTGAAGCGTCCATCGCTTGCGCAGTAATTGAACGTCCAATTAGAGCAGAATATGTTGGAGCAGCTAAACATGGTGATCCACCTGATGCTGAATCCCAAGCAATATATCCGCTTCCGGAGATAGTTGCAGAGATTGTAGAAGCATCATCTAGCGCTGTATTAGTTGTGTCCTTGATATCAACCAAGATATTTGCAGCTGCAACAGCTGACATTGTCTTAGTTGCAGAAACTGCAAGAGCGTTTGTAGTTGTAGTTGGTGCTGTTACACCACTAGCAATCAAAGCTGTTGAGTATGAATTGCTATATGTAGATGCCGCTGCAACAGTCAAAGTAACTGATGTAGAGAGATCTGTTGAAGGCCCTGAAGTTCCTTCGGAATACCAAGTAACATCAAGAGTATATGTACCTGCAACTGCTGGAACAGTAAACGCTGTTACTGTCTCATTTGAGCCAGCAGCAATTGTTGCACCGACTGCTGTTGCATTAACAAGGTTTCCATAACCACGGTTAACAACCTTGATAGTGTCAGATGTAACGAAGGTTCCACCGACTGCAGTTACAGCAAGAGTAATTGTGTCTCCCACTGTCGCTGAAATCGCTGAGATTCCCTTTGTTGAAACAACTTTTGAAGTTGTGTATTGAGATGCTGTAAGAGCAGTTCCGCCCTTACCAAGGGATTCAGTAGAAACTGAAATTGCCGTTGCAGTTCCGCCGGCAGCATTTGCTGATGGAATTGCTGAGAATCCAGCAATAGCCAACGCTGATGCAGCAACAAGCGCAATGCGCTTAAAGCTTGTCTTTGTAGACATTATTTTCCTTTCAATAGTCACTGACGAGACGATCCCGTCTGTGGCTTTGAGATGAGTCGCACGTGCTGACACATCTCTTTTCTGTTGCAGTATCCGGACTGCAGCAGAAACCTGTTTTTGGTTTTTCTTAGGCCACATAAATAGCCTGCCCAAGAATTTGAGTCTTGCCTGGGTTTAGTAGGACAACTGTTGTGATCTGAGAAGGGGCGGACTGACTGTCAACGCCTCGACTCGCTGGGATAAGTGTATCTGAGGCTGAGGCCTTATCTACGCTGATTACAGCCGTTAGAAGGTAATTTCCGTCAGCTAGACGCTCAAAATTAGAGGAAATATTGGCCACATCCAGGCTGGTCCAGCTGCCATTCATAGTGATTGAGGCATCGGCATCGTATGTGGTGCCTGAACCGCCAACAACGATGTCCTGGGATAGAAGGACGTTGATCGCGTTGGCATCGGTGGTCATTGTGTTGCTGTGAAGGACTAGACCTTCGTTGGTCAAAACTGGGATTGATTTAGAAACGTTGATCGCGCCGTTTTGGCCGGCTGCGTTAGCAACTGAGAAACCTGTTGGGACACCGTTTGAATCAAGGCCAGCAAAGGTAAGTGCCTTTGAAGCTGACTTGATATCGATTGCTTGTCCGCTTGTTGCTTGGGCATCTGCCTTCTTAGCTATTTCGGCTGGGGTTGCTGAAGTAGAAGGTGTAGCCGAGCTTGTGGCTGCAGGAACATCTTGGCCTGTTGTCGCAGAAGAGACGATTGAAGAAACATTGTCTTGGCCGGTTACTGAGTTAAAGCCAAGGAATGCAACTAGAACAATAAGTAGTGAGAGGGCAACCTTTGAAGATTTCTTCGCAAGTTCGGCAGCCTTCTTGTATTGGGTAGATAGGGCTTCAAGGGCAGTTGTGCCAGTAGCTTCGTCGATAACCCATTCGGTAAGAACGCGAACAAATGAAGCGCGAGCGCGGCCAACAACGTGGCGGACATTCTCTGGCTTTGTGCCAAGTGCCTTTGCGATTTCCTCGGTTGAACGGCCTTCCATTTCCCACATAACAAGTGCGGTGCGTTGGTCGGCTGAAAGACGTGAAAGTGCTTCGCGGATGATTGATGCATCTTCGGCGGCAGCAAGTGTTGTATCAAATGGAATGTGGGCTTCTGCTGAAAGCTCGGCTAGGCGCTCTTGTGATGTATCAGAGTCGATAGCTACGAGGTTTGGGCGAGATCCGGTAGAGCGGATCTGGTTTAGGCAGAGGTTGTTAACTG
>Ga0214919_10000751_pt1 | contig 55714 bp, 52 predicted proteins | sample LL1503_MetaG_FD_177994 | JGI IMG/M metagenome (GOLD analysis project Ga0214919, IMG submission 177994) | Freshwater microbial communities from Lake Lanier, Atlanta, Georgia, United States - LL-1503 | ecosystem: Environmental > Aquatic > Freshwater > Lake | place: USA: Georgia | collected... | reverse complement strand
AGGCGCAGACTGCCAAGCCTCCAGCGTCTGTGGGCGCGCCGCCCCTCAAAGAACAAATCATCCACTTTATCAACAAGAAGATGCCCGGCGGCCTGCCTAAAAAGACAGCGCGCGCCCTCTTGGACATTGAAGACGCGGACTACGTGCCCATCATCCGCAACCCGCAAACCACCACGTCCGAGACAGAGGCGGTTTTTTACTTTCCCGGCTGCGGCTCCGAACGCCTGTTTAGCCAGGTGGGGCTAGCCACCCAGGCCATGTTGTGGCACGCGGGGGTGCAAACTGTGTTGCCACCCGGCTATTTGTGCTGCGGCTACCCCCAGCGCGGAAGCGGCCAGTTTGATAAGGCCGAAAAAATCATCACCGATAACCGGGTGCTGTTCCACCGCGTGGCCAACACGCTGAACTACCTTGACATCAAAACGGTGGTGGTGAGCTGCGGCACCTGCTATGACCAGTTACAGGGCTACGAGTTCGATAAGATATTTCCGGGTTGCCGCATCATCGACATCCATGAATACCTTTTAGAGAAGGGCATCACCCTGGTGCCGCAGGGTGGCGCGGGCGCTGGCTATCTGTACCACGACCCCTGCCACAGCCCCATGAAGCTGCAAGATCCGATGAAAACCGTCAAGGCCCTGGTGGGCGACGCGGTGCTCAAAAACGATCGCTGCTGCGGCGAGTCCGGCACTCTGGGCGTGACCCGGCCCGACATTTCCACGCAAATTCGCTTTCGCAAGGAAGAAGAGCTGCGCCAGGGCGAGGCCGATCTGGCGGTGCTGACCGGTGCCGCACCCGGCGCGCCGACCGTCACCAAAATCCTGACCAGCTGCCCGAGTTGCCTGCAAGGCCTGAGCCGCTACGGTAATGACCTGAACAACGGCTTGCTGGAGGCCGACTACATTGTGGTTGAGATGGCCAACCAGATTTTGGGCAAGGATTGGCTGCCGCACTATGTGCAAATTGCCAATACCGGGGGCATTGAGCGCGTGCTGGTGTAGGCTCGCCCGTTAACCAAACCAAAAAGATCACCATGGCCGGACTGAAAAAGAATTCACCCACCCCCCAAGACATCACCGTGCACAGCCAGTCTCGCGCGTTGGAAATTAGTTTTTCTGACGGGGCGCGTTTTCGCATTCCGTTTGAGCTGATGCGCGTGTATTCGCCCTCGGCCGAGGTGCAGGGCCATGGACCTGGCCAAGAGGTCTTGCAAACGGGCAAGCGCCTGGTCGAACTCGCCGGGCTGGAGCCAGTGGGCAACTACGCGGTGCAACCGGCCTTTTCCGATGGCCATGACACCGGCATCTTTTCCTGGGATTACCTGTATTTTTTGGGATCCGAGCAAGACGCCTTGTGGAAGGAATACGAGCAAAAACTGCTGGCCGCCGGGCGCGAGCGCGACGCGCCCATGCCCGCGCCGCCTGCCCAGGGCTGCGCCAGCCACTGATGGCCCGCCGCAATTTTTTTCGACCATAGGCCATGACCCAAACCCACTTTGGTTTTCAGTCGGTCGACGAAGCCGAAAAAGCGCGTCATGTGCGCGGCGTGTTTGACTCAGTCGCCCCCAAGTACGACCTGATGAACGACCTGATGTCCGGGGGCCTGCACCGCGCCTGGAAGGCCTACACCTTGATGGTGGCCAACCTGCAGAAAGGCCAAAAAGCCCTGGATATTGCGGGCGGCACGGGCGACTTGGCGCTGGCCTTTTCCAAAAAAGTGGGAAAAAGCGGCCAGGTGGTGCACACCGACATCAACGAAGCGATGCTCAGCACCGGCCGCAACAGGCTGATTGACCTGGGCGTGCTGCTGCCCACCGTGGTGTGTGATGCCGAAAAATTGCCGTTTCCCGATGCTTATTTTGACTTGGTCAGTGTCGCTTTTGGTCTGCGCAATATGACACATAAGGACGGCGCATTGGCCGAAATGTGCCGCGTGCTCAAGCCCGGGGGCAAATTGCTGGTGCTCGAATTCTCCAAAGTGGCGCCGCCCCTGGAGAAGCTCTACGACTGGTATTCCTTCAAAGTTTTGCCGACCTTGGGCAAGCTGGTGGCGGGTGACGGCGCCAGTTACCGCTACCTGGCCGAGTCGATACGCATGCACCCGAGCCAGAAAGAACTTAAAACCATGATGCACAAAGGTGGTTTTGGCCATGTGGACTTCCACAACCTCACCGGCGGTATTGCGGCTTTGCATGTTGGAATCAAGTGCTGAGTGGCATAACAGGCCTTGCAGCGCGGGGCATTGCCCGTATATGTAGTCGGTGGCACGACAGTGCATCGCAAAACTATTTTGAGGAACAGGTATGAAATTACTAAGTTTGTTTTTCGCAGCCGTACTGCTGGTGGCCGGCGTTAATGCCGAGGCTGCGTGTCTGGGCGGCGGCAAATCCATGGGCAAACAATCGGGCAACGTGACGCAGCGTGAAGCAGCGCCTGCGCAAAACGCGGGTAACGCCGCTGCGCGTCCGGCGAATGCCGCTGCGCCCGCTGCCCCACGGCGCCCGTGGGGCGCCATGCTCGGCGGTTTGGCGGCAGGCTTGGGGCTTGCCTGGTTGGCCCATTCCTTGGGCATGGGCGAGGGCTTTGGGCAGATTTTGATGTTCGCGCTCTTGGCGATGGGCGTTTTCATGGCCGTTCGCTATTTCATGCGGACGCGCAGCGGTGGCGGCAGTCCGTATGCTTTTCAAGGGGCTGACTCCATGTCCACCCCCACGTCGCAACCCTATCGGCCGGAAAATGTGGGCAACGATGCGTCAGCCCGGCCTTGGGAGCAGCCCGCCACAGGGTTTTCAAGTGCGCCTGGTGCCTCGGGTTCCATGATCGGATCATCTCTTTTGGGCTCGCAAACCTGGGGCGTGCCCGCCGGTTTCGATACTGAAGGCTTCGTCCATGCCGCCAAGGCCAATTTCATTACCTTGCAAGCGGCTTGGGATAAGTCGGACATCACCAGCCTGCGCGCGATGATGACCGATGGCATGTTGTCGGAGATAAAGACCCAGCTCAGCGAGCGCGAAACCCATACCGGCGCCCAGCCCAACCATACCGACGTGCAGGCGCTGGACGCCCGCTTGTTGGGCATTGAAGAACTGGCAGACGAGTATTTGGCCAGCGTCGAGTTCACTGGCATGATTCGCGAAAACGCCGCCTCAGCTCCCAGCCCGTTTCGTGAGGTGTGGAACATGACCAAGCCCAAGAGCGGTGGCGGTTGGTTGGTGGCAGGTGTGCAGGCGCTGCAGTAAGCGCAGAGGTCCCAATCCAAGGCATCAATGGCGCGCGCAGTCGCGCACATCGGGAATAATCGGGGACTATGGCAACACAGTCCCCTTTTTCTTGGTTTGAGACTTTTTTGCAAGAGTTCAAACTCCCATTGACTCCGCCCGCCTGGGCTATCGAAGAGTCCCAACGGCGTATGGTGTTGCTGGTCAACCATGTGCTGATGCAGGAGCCCCAGGCCGCTAGCCGCTTGGCCCGCCAGGCCGGGCGTCATGTGCGGGTGCAGTGGGGTCCGCTGGTTTTTCCCATCACCATTACGCCTGCAGGCTTGCTGGACCTGACGGCCGACCAGGTCGACGCAGACTTGACGCTTACCCTTACCGAAACCTCACCCTGGCCTCTGGTTCAGGCGCTGCTGCAGGGGGATAAACCCGCTGTTCGTGTAGAAGGCGATGTGCAACTCGCGGGCGAAGTCAATTGGTTGATCGATCATGTACGCTGGGACATCGAGGCCGATTTGGCTCGCCTGCTGGGCGACGTGCCAGCCCATCTGATAGCGCAAAACTGCCGCAATGTTGCCCAGGCTTTGCGCAGTTTTGTGGGTCGACGCGCCAGCGCCGCAAAAACTGGCGCGACTTCCGAAGGCCGCGCATGACCCGGCTCTTTCGCGGCGCGTTCATCCTTTATGTGGTGCTGCGCTACGGTATGGATGTGCTGCTGCTGGGTAGCATCCAAAGGCCTTGGGCACGCCTGTTGGTGCGCGTGTTGGCCACAGGTCGCCATCTGGATACGCCCCGCGCCGAGCGCCTGCGCTTGGCTTTGGAGCATTTAGGGCCCATTTTTGTCAAACTCGGCCAGGTCTTGTCCACCCGCCGGGACCTCTTGCCCGCCGACATCGCGCTGGAGCTGGCCAAATTGCAGGACAGGGTCGCACCTTTTGCGTCCGATCTGGCGGTGTCAGCCGTTGAGCGTGCTCTAGGTAAACCGCTGGACCAGTTGTTCGTTTCGTTTGACCACACTCCGGTGGCCAGCGCCTCCATTGCGCAGGTGCACCGTGCGGTGGTGCGCCAGTCCAATGGCCAAGAGCGCAACGTGGCCGTTAAGGTGCTGCGCCCCGGCATGCTCCGAGCCATTGACAAAGACCTGGCCCTGATGCGCCTGATGGCCAGCACGTTGGAGCTGCTTTCGTCCGACGGCCGGCGCCTAAAGCCCCGCGAGGTGGTGGCCGAATTCGACAAGTACCTGCACGATGAGCTGGACTTGGTGCGCGAGGCCTCCAGTGCTGCCCAGTTGCGCCGAAACATGGAGGGCCTGAACCTGGTTTTGATCCCGGAGATGCTATGGGACTATTGCACCACCAGTGTTTTGGTCATGGAGTGGATGGACGGCATTCCCATCAACCAAGTCGACCAGTTGCGCCAAGCCGGCGTTGATATCCCCAAACTCGCGCGCGATGGCGTCAACCTGTTTTTTACCCAGGTCTTTCGTGACGGGTTTTTCCATGCTGATATGCACCCTGGCAACATCTTGGTCAGCATCGATCCACGCACCTTTGGCCGCTACATCTCGCTGGACTTTGGCATTGTGGGCACGCTCACCGCAGTGGACAAGGACTACCTGGCCCAAAACTTTGTGGCATTTTTTCGGCGTGACTACAAACGCGTGGCCCAGTTGCACATTGAATCGGGCTGGGTACCTGCGGCCACGCGGGTCGACGAGTTGGAGGCGGCCGTGCGCGCCGTGTGCGAGCCCTACTTTGACCGACCACTCAAAGAAATTTCACTAGGCCTGGTGCTCATGCGCTTGTTCCAGACCTCGCGTCGCTTCCAAGTCGAGATCCAACCCCAGTTGGTTTTGTTACAAAAAACCCTGCTTAACGTGGAAGGCCTGGGGCGCGACTTGGATCCTGAGCTCGATTTATGGGCCACTGCCAAGCCGTTTTTAGAGCAGTGGATGGTGAAACAGGTCGGCCCGCAAAGGCTTTGGACCGAACTCAAGGCCCAGGCGCCCCAGTACGCCAAGCTGCTGCCGGAGTTGCCCCTGCTCTTACACACCTTTTTGCAGCGTGGCGGCGCCGACGCGCGCGAACGGGCTTTGCTAGAGCAACTGGTGCGCGAGCAGCAAAGCACGCAAGCCTGGTTAAAGCGGCTTTTGTACGTCGGCGCTGGTTTTATGCTGGGCGTACTCGCCATGCCCTTGCTATGGAGACTGCATATTTGGTAACTGGCGACCTATAATCGAAAGCTTTGCCACCCGACCGTCGAAGGCCCTACGCTATGCCCATATACGCCTACAAGTGCGAATCCTGTGGATTTGCCAAGGACGTTTTGCAGAAAATTTCCGACGCCCCCCTGTCGGATTGCCCAAGCTGCAGCAAACCCGAGTTCAAAAAGCAAGTGACCGCGGCGGGTTTCCAGCTCAAGGGATCGGGTTGGTACGTCACCGATTTTCGTGGCGACAAAAACACTGGCGCGGCTAAACAGGATGCCCCTGAGACCACACCTGCCGGTGACGGCGCAACGGGGGCAGGGGCTGCAGCGTCCGAGTCTGCTGCACCTGCCGCCACGCCCGCAGCGACACCCGCGACGGTAGCTCCCGCCGCCACGGGTCCTGCGCCTTCGGCAGCGGCAACTAGCTGAACCGTTGTTGCCCTACCTTCGGATTGGATAGACCGTGCCGTTCAAAAAATACCTGCTCACAGGCCTGATGGTCTGGCTCCCCTTGGCTATCACCATTTGGGTCTTGCTGTGGATGACCAGCGTGCTCGATGGCCTGTTTGGCAGCTTTCTGTCCGCGCTGTCGGCGGTGTCCTCCGACGCCATGGGCGTTTCGTTGGATCGTTTGCGCCATATTCCGGGCCTGGGCGTGATACTGGTCTTGGGGTTTATGCTGGTGACCGGGGCGCTGGTGTCCAACGTGGCAGGGCGTTGGTGGCTCAAGCAGTGGAACCGTTTGTTTACCCATATTCCGGTAGTCAAGTCGATTTACAACAGTGTTAAAAAGGTTTCGGACACCTTGTTCTCTAGCAATGGCAATGCGTTTCGAACCGCGTTGCTGGTTCAGTTCCCGCGCCAGGGTAGCTGGACGATTGCCTTTCAGACCGGTGTGCCTGATGGTGAAGTGGCGCAACACTTGCCGGGAGACTTTGTCAGCGTCTATGTGCCCACTACGCCCAATCCCACGGGCGGATATTTCTTGTTGCTGCCACGCTCAGAGGTGATCGAACTCCGTATGAGCGTTGACGAGGCGCTGACCTACGTCATTTCCATGGGCTCGGTTTCACCCACCGTGCATCCCGAACCGGTGGCTGGTGCTGCCCCGAACCCCTAACCATTCCCTGATTGCCCCATGTGGGCTCTGAAAGCACGCCATGGCCATGCGCTCCCATTACTGCGGTCTTGTGACCGATGCCCTGTTGGGCCAAACCGTTTCCCTGTGTGGCTGGGTCAACCGACGGCGTGACCACGGCGGCGTGATTTTTGTTGACCTGCGTGATCGAGAAGGTTATGTGCAGGTGGTCTGCGACCCCGACCGTGCTGATATGTTCAGGACGGCTGAAGGCCTGCGCAACGAGTTTTGCGTGCAGATTAAGGGCCTGGTGCGTGCGCGCCCCGAAGGCACGGTCAACGACAACCTCAAGAGCGGCAAGATTGAAGTGCTCTGCCACGAGCTGATCGTGCTCAACCCCTCGGTGACGCCGCCCTTCCAGATCGACGACGATAACCTGTCGGAGACCACGCGCCTGACGCACCGGGTGCTCGACCTGCGCCGCCCCTACATGCAGAACAACTTGATGTTGCGTTACCGCGTCTCCATGGAAGTGCGTAAGTTTCTCGATGCCAACGGCTTTGTGGACATTGAGACTCCCATGCTGACCAAAAGCACGCCTGAAGGCGCGCGCGACTATTTGGTCCCCAGCCGTGTGCACGACGGCCAGTTTTTTGCGCTGCCCCAGTCGCCCCAGTTGTTCAAGCAACTGCTGATGGTGGCCGGGTTCGACCGCTACTACCAAATCACCAAGTGCTTCCGCGACGAGGACTTGCGCGCGGACCGGCAGCCCGAGTTCACGCAGATTGATATTGAGACCTCCTTCCTGGGTGAAGAAGAGATCCGCGACATGTTCCAGGGCATGATCACCACGGTGTTCAAGAACACCATTGGCGTGGACCTGGGTGATTTCCCGGTCATGAGCTATGCCGATGCCATGCACCTCTATGGCTCGGACAAGCCTGATTTGCGCGTCAAGCTGCAGTTCACCGAGCTAACCGACGTAATGGGCGACGTGGACTTTAAGGTTTTCTCTGGCGCAGCCAATATGAAAGGCGGCCGCGTGGTGGCACTGCGTGTGCCGGGAGGTTCGGTCGAAGGCGGCGGCATCAGCCGCGGCGAGATTGACGCGTACACCGAGTTTGTCAAGATCTACGGCGCCAAGGGTCTGGCCTACATCCGGGTCAACGACATCTCTAAGGGGCGCGATGGCCTGCAAAGCCCCATTGTCAAAAACATCCATGACAAGGCCATTGCCGAAGTGCTGGCGCGCACCGGCGCGATGGACGGCGACCTGATTTTCTTTGGCGCTGACAAGGAAAAGATCGTCAACGACGCCATCGGCGCCCTGCGCATCAAGATCGGTCACAGCGAGTTTGGCAAGAAACACAATTTGTTTGAGACCGGCTGGCGCCCGATGTGGGTGGTGGACTTCCCGATGTTCGAGTACGACGAAGAAGCGCAGCGCTACACCGCCACGCACCATCCGTTTACCGCACCCAAAGACGGCCACGAAGACTGGATGGTCACTGCGCCCGAAAAATGTATTTCCAAGGGCTATGACATGGTGCTCAACGGCTGGGAAATGGGCGGCGGCTCGGTGCGTATCCACCGCGCCGACGTGCAGCAAAAAGTCTTTGATGCCCTGAAGATCACGCCCGAAGAAGCGCAGCTCAAGTTCGGCTTTTTGCTCGACGCTCTGCAATACGGTGCGCCTCCGCACGGTGGCCTGGCCTTTGGCCTGGACCGCGTGGTGACGCTGATGACCGGCGCCGAGTCGATCCGTGACGTGATTGCCTTCCCCAAAACTCAGCGCGCCCAGTGCTTACTCACCCAGGCACCCAGTCCGGTGGACGAAAAGCAGCTGCGCGAATTGCATATTCGCTTGCGCAGCACGGAGCCCGCCAAAGCGGCTGTTTAGTCTACGGTTCAGGCGGCCTGGGGCTGCCCAGGCCTTTACACCTCGAGGTTGTCGATCAGGCGGGTGTTTCCAAGCCGCGCTGCGGCCAGTACCACCATGTCGTCTCCTGGCGCGGGCACTTGCAGGTCCGAGCGGCGGCGCAGAGCCACGTAATCAGGCTTCCAGCCGGTGCTGCGCAGGGTCTCCAGGGCCGCATCTTGCAGCGCCTGCGCGCAGGTCTGGCCACCGCGAACTGCTTGAGCCAGGGTGCACAGTGTGGCGTACAGCTCGCCGGCTTGGGCGCGCTCGGCAGGGCTGAGGTAGCTATTGCGCGAGGACATGGCCAGGCCGTCGCTGGCGCGTTGGGTGTCGCCACCGACCACTTCCACGGGCAGGTTGAACTGCTGCACCATCTGGCGAATCACCATCAGCTGCTGGTAGTCTTTTTTGCCAAACACCGCAGTACGCGCCTGCGTGCACGCCAGCAGTTTCATCACCACCGTACACACACCCGCAAAAAAGCCGGGACGAAACTCCCCTTCGAGAGTATGGGCCAATGCAGTTGCGGGTTCGACTTTGAACGTTTGTGGTTCGGGGTACAGCACCTGCTCCGACGGAGCAAAGACCACGTCACAGCCCGCTGCTTTAAGTTTTTCGCAGTCGGCGACGAATGTGCGCGGATAGCTGTCAAAGTCGTCTGAGGGGCCGAACTGCATGCGGTTGACAAAAATTGTCGCCACCGTCACGTCTCCCAGAGGCTTGGCCTGCTGCACCAAGGCCAGGTGCCCTTCGTGCAAGTTGCCCATGGTGGGCACCACGGCGGGGTGCCGGTAGGGTGCTAGTGCGCCGCGCAGCGCAGGCAGAGTGTGAACAATATGCATCGCTTGCAAAGCCAATAAAAATCAAAACCACCGGTGGGCGCAGACGTCCCCCTGCGCGGCCACCGCGCTACCAGGCATGCAGGGCATCGACCGGAAAACTGCCATCCTTCACGGCGGCGACATAAGCCTGCATGGCTTGGCGAATGGAGTCCGAGCCCTCCATGAAATTTCGCACGAACTTGGGGCACTTGCCGAGGTTCACACCCAACATGTCGTGCAGCACCAGGACTTGCCCGGCAGTGCCCTTGCCCGCGCCAATGCCGATGGTGGCGCAGTGCTGGAGCTCTTGGGTCAGTTTGGCCGAGAGCTGCGCGGGCACCATCTCTAGCACCAGCATGGACGCGCCTGCATCTTGCAGTGCGTGGGCCTCACGTGCAAGCAGTTCGGCGCTGGCGTCCGATTTGCCTTGCACGCGGTAACCGCCCAAGGCGTGAACGGTCTGGGGCGTCAGGCCCAGGTGGGCGCATACCGGAATGCCGCGTTCGACCAAAAACCGCACCACCTCGGTGGTCCAGCCCCCGCCTTCCAACTTGATCATGTGGGCCCCGGCCTGCATTAGCACCGCAGCGCTGCGAAAGGCCTGCTCCTTGGACTCCTGGTAGGTGCCAAACGGCAGGTCGGCAATCATCCACGCCGTGCCTTGGGCCCGACGGATGCCGCGCGACACGCTTTCGGTGTGGTAGCGCATGTGCTCCAGGCTCACGCCCACCGTGCTGTGCAAGCCCTGGCACACCATGCCCAGCGAGTCGCCCACCAGGATGCACTCCACACCGGCGTCGTCGGCCACCGCTGCGAAGGTGGCGTCGTAGGCGGTCAGCATGGTGATCTTCTCGCCACGGCTGTGCATTTCTAGTAGGCGCGGCAGGCTGATGGGTTTGCGGCTGGCCAAGGGCGAGGCCGGTGGCAAAGTTCCGTAGGGCGTCGCGCTGGGCTCTGCGTTGGCGGGAGCCGTCTGTGGTGGCAGGTGGGTGGCCATGCGGTGTCTCCTGGTAGGCGGGTGGGAGCGACGATTATGCGGAAACTGTGTCTGCGCTTTGGGCATAGGCCAGGCGGACGTAAATCGGGGCAAAGGCTTCGGCCTGGGTAATTTCCACCAGGGTTTCCTTGGCCAGCTCTAGCAACGCGATAAAGGTCACCACCAGAACCGGTAGGCCCTGCTCGGGCGAAAACAGGTCTTCAAAGCCGACAAAGCGCCGGCCTTGCAGTTTCTTTAACACCAGGCTCATGTGCTCGCGCACTGACAGCTCTTGGCGGCTGATTTTGTGGTGTTGTACCAATCGCGCGCGCTGCATCATGGATGCCCAGGCCTCTTGCAGGTCGGCCACGTGCACGTCGGGAAAACGCGGTTGCAGGCTTTGCTCTATGAATACAGTGGCGGTCAAAAAGTCGCGCCCTAATTGCGGCACCGCGTTCAGGCGTGCGGCGCCGAGCTTGATTTGCTCGTACTCCAGCAGGCGGCGCACCAACTCGGCGCGCGGGTCTTCGGCTTCTTCGCCAGCAGCGACCCGTTTGGGCGGCAGCAGCATGCGCGACTTGATCTCGATCAGCATGGCCGCCATCAGCAGGTATTCGGCGGCCAGCTCTAGGTTGCGGCTGCGGATCTGGTCCACGTATACCAAGTACTGCTTGGTCACGCTTAGCATGGGTATGTCCAGGATGTTGAAGTTTTGCTTGCGAATTAAGTAGAGCAAGAAGTCCAGCGGTCCCTCAAACGCCTCTAAAAAAACCTCCAAGGCGTCGGGCGGGATGTACAAATCCAGCGGCATCGAAAACAGGGGCTCGCCGTAAAGGCGTGCCACGGCCACATGGTCTACCACCTGGGGCTCGGTGGAGTCCAGATCGGGGAGCGCTGCCTCAGCCGCTGCGGTGGGGTACGTCAATGGGGTCTCGCACAGGCAAAACCGACCGGCCGTCGGGCGCGTTCACTGGCTGGATTTGGTTTGGTAAACGTAGGCGCCTTGGGCCACTTTGGCGCTTTTGAACGCTTGTTGCTCGCTGCGGTCCAGGTTTTTGTCCCACAGCAGGGCGCGCCCTGCGCGTTGCTGCGCCTCCAGTTGGGGCTTGGCGGCCTTGAGCTGGTCAATGAACTCGGTGGCTTCGGAGTGGTAATCGGGGCGGCGAAAGATGGACATAGAAAAACCTTGGTTGCAACTGATTTTACCGGTACCGCCCAAGCTTAAGGCTGGGAGCGGCATCTGGCGCCGGGGCTGACGCTATGCTACGCGCCCTATGACGCATTTTGACTTTTCTCCCAAGGCGATCCAGGGCTTGGCCCACGCCGATGCAGCCCGCGCCCTGGCCGAAGATGTGGGCGCTGGTGACCTGACCGCCAGCCTGATCGACCCCCAGCGCCGCGCCCGTGCCCGCGTGCTGGTGCGCGAATCGGCGGTACTGTGCGGCAGCGCCTGGGCCAGCGCGGCAGTGCTGGCGCTGGACCCCAGCGCCACGCTGACCTGGCACGCCAATGAGGGCCAGCGTGTGCAGCCTGACCAGGTGGTGTTAAGGATAGATGGCCAGGCGCAGGCGCTGCTGACCGCCGAGCGCACGGCGCTCAACTTTTTGCAGTTGCTAAGCGCCGTGGCCACGCACACGGCCAGTTTCGTGGCGGCTATTGCCGAGGTGCCGGGCAACCGAGCCGTCATCGTGGACACGCGCAAAACCCTGCCGGGCCTGCGCCTGGCGCAAAAGTACGCCGTGCGCACGGGCGGCGGAACCAACCACCGCATTGGCCTGTTTGATGCGGTGTTGATCAAAGAAAACCACATCGCTGCGGCAGGGGGCGTGACGGCGGCCTTGCTGCGCGCCCAGGCCTTGGCGGCGCAGGCGCAGTTTATTGAGATTGAGGTGGAGACCTTGGCGCAGCTCGACGAGGCTTTGAGCGCCGGGGCGCGCATGGTGCTATTGGACAACATGACCTTTGTGCAGATGCGCCAAGCCGTGGCCCTGAACGCCGGGCGGGCGATTTTGGAGGTCTCGGGCGGCGTCAACATGGACACCGTGCGCGAGATTGCCGCCACTGGTGTGGACCGCATTTCCATAGGCGCGCTGACCAAAGACGTGCGCGCTACCGACTTTTCCATGCGTTTTGAGGACTTGTGATGGCCAACCCTGTGCTTGAAGCTGGCGTCATCGACGTCGAATACGAACAACCCGCCTGCAGCACCCGCCACGCCTGGGCGCGCGTGCCGGTGGAGCCCACGCAGCCTGAGCGCGCGCGCCTCAAAGAAAAAATCGCCGGTCTGCTCAAAGAAAAGAACGCGGTGATGGTGTCGCACTACTACGTGCACCCCGATTTGCAGGATTTGGCCGAGGCCACCGGCGGCCTGGTGAGCGATTCGCTGGAAATGGCGCGTTTTGGCCGCGACCATGCGGCGCAGACGCTGGTGGTGTCTGGCGTACGCTTTATGGGCGAGACGGCCAAAATTTTGAGCCCCGAGAAGCGCGTGCTCATGCCCGACTTGGACGCCACCTGTTCGCTGGATCTGGGCTGCCCCATAGACGAATTTGCCGCCTTTTGCGACGCCCACCCGGACCGCACCGTGGTGGTCTACGCCAACACCAGCGCCGCCGTCAAAGCGCGTGCCGACTGGGTGGTGACATCAAGTTGCGCCCTGGACATCGTGCGCGCGCTGAAAGACGCGGGGCAAAAAATCTTGTGGGCCCCCGATAAGCACTTGGGCGGCTACATCCAGCGCGAAACCGGGGCGGACATGGTGTTTTGGCAGGGCGCCTGCATCGTTCACGATGAGTTCAAGGCCTTCGAGCTGCAAGCACTGGTGGCCGAGCACCCCGGCGCCAAAGTGCTGGTGCACCCCGAGTCACCCGCCGACGTGGTGGCCCTGGCCGACGCCGTGGGTTCCACCTCGGCCATTCTCAAAGCAGCACAAACTCTGGATGCGCAAACTTTTATCGTCGCCACCGACAGCGGCATGCTGCACAAGCTGCGCGCCTTAAACCCCGGCAAAACCTTCATCGAAGCCCCCACCGCCGGCAACAGCGCCACATGCAAAAGCTGCGCCCAGTGCCCGTGGATGGCCATGAACGGCTTAGCCGGGGTAGCGCGCGTGTTGGAAAGTGGCGTGAACGAAGTATTTGTCGACCCCGCCCTGGGCCTGCGGGCACGGCTGCCGATTGACCGCATGTTGGCGTTTACGGCGGCGCTCAAAAGCGGCCAGCCTACGGCCGGTTTGGTGCCTCACCTTGGGGCGGCCTGACCTTTGCTGTTGCGCTAGCCGTAACAAGCCCTTCGCGGTCGAGCCTTAGCACCCGGTCTGCCCGCTCGGTGGCAGCCGCTGAATGCGTCACCAGCACCAAGGACGCGCCATGCAGCCGGGTTTGCGCCACCAGGGCGTCCATCACGATTGCGGCAGTGGACGGGTCGAGGTTGCCGGTGGGTTCGTCCGCCAATAGCAAACTGGGGTGGTGAATCAGTGCGCGGGCAATGGCCACCCGCTGCAACTGCCCGCCGCTGAGCTGCTGCGGCAAGCGCCCCCCCAGACCGCCCAGGCCTACCGAATCCAGCATGGTCTGGACCCGCGCCGGGTTGGGCGTGCCCAGCAGCAGCAAAGGCAGGGCGACGTTTTGCGCTACGTCCAGATGGGGCAGTACATGAAAGGCCTGGAACACAAAACCAATCTTTTCGCGCCGCAGTTTGGCGCGGGCGTCGCCGCCTAAGGCGCCTACGTCCACGCCGTCCAGGTGCACGCTGCCGCTGTCCCAGTGGTCCAGGCCGGCCATGCAATTGAGCAAGGTCGATTTGCCCACGCCCGACTCGCCCATGATGGCCACAAACTCGCCCGGCGCCATGGTGAGCGACACATTGGAAAACACCGTGTTTACGCCGTAGTGCTTGGACAAACGGTCGATTTGCAGACCGGAATTTTGAAAGCTCATGCGCGCGCCTCCACAAGATTGCGCACCGCCCGCAGCACCTGCGCCAGCGCGTCAGGCGCGTCGCAGGCCACTACTTGGCGCGTGGGCATGGAGCGCAGCCAGGTGATCTGGCGTTTGGCCAGTTGGCGGGTGGCAAAAATGCCTTTGTCGCGCAGTTCGGTCATGGGGGACACCCCGTCCAGCGCCTCCCACACCTGGCGGTAGCCTACGCAACGCATGGACGGCAGGTCGGGGTGTAGGTCGCCGCGCGCACGCAGGGTTTTGACCTCGTCCACCAGACCTTGGGACAGCATGAGGTCAAAGCGCTGGGCGATGCGCGCATGTAACCAGGCGCGGTCTTGCGGCTCCAGTGCAATCAGCGGCGCGCCGGGGGCTGGTGTGGAGTTCGTGTTCCGACGCGCATGAAAGTGCGACAAGGGCAGGCCCGAGAGGCGGTACACCTCCAACGCCCTTTGTATGCGCTGGCTGTCTGCCGGGGCCAAGCGCGCGGCGCTGGCGGGGTCGACCTGCGCTAGTTGCGCGTGCATTGCGGGCCAGCCCAGGTGAAGTGCCTCGAGTTCTATCTGGGCACGCACCTCGGCGTTGGCGCCCGGCATGGGGTCTATGCCATCGGCCAGGGCCTTGAAATACAGCATGGTGCCGCCCACCAGCAGGGGCAGCTTGCCGCGCGCGCTGATGTCGGCGATCAGCGCTTGCGCGTCGGCCACAAATTCTGCGGCGCTATAGGCCTGCAAGGGGTCGCGCAGGTCGATCAGATGGTGCGGCACGGCAGCCAATTCGGCTGCGCTGGGTTTGGCTGTACCAATGTCCATGCCCCGGTAGACCAGCGCCGAGTCCACGCTGATGATCTCGCAGGCGTGCTCTTGTGCAATGGCCAGGGAGGCGGCGGTTTTTCCCGCCGCGGTGGGGCCGGCCAGGTTGATGTGAAAGGGAAGCGGATGGACCATGCTCATGGCGGTGGGGGAATGCTGTGGCCACCGCGCTCCAGATGGGCGCGCGCCACCACGCGCAACAGCAACATCAAGCCGCCGCCGGCCACCGTCAAACCCAGCACCAGAGCCAGCCAAAAGCCCGCTGCTTGCAGCGGCTGCGTCGGGTAACCCGGCACGGCTTGGAGCCATGCGGGCGCAAATTCCGGCGCGATGCCCAGCAAGTAGCCCAGGGGCAGTGAAACCACCCAAAACGCGAGCAATTGCACCCACATGGGCGGGCGTGTGATCTTGTAGCCTCGAATAGCGCCCGATGTGACCACCTGCGCGGCGTCTGAAAGCTGAAACACCGCCGCCAGCAGCAGCAGCTGCGCAGCCAGGGCCACCACGGCGGCGTCTTCGGTGTACAGGCTGGCAATGGGCGCACGCAGCAGGGCAATGCCCACCGCTGAGAGCACCGCAAATCCCAGCCCTGAGCCCACGCCCACCCAGGCCCGAAAGCGCGCTGCTTCGGGCTGGCCTGCGCCCAAGGCTTGGCCCACGCGCGTGAGCACGGCCGTGCCAAGGCTCAGGGGCACCATAAAAATCAACGAAGTGAAGTTCAGTGCAATCTGGTGCGCCGCCACCTGCGCGCTGCCAAAGCGTGCCACCAGCAGGGCGATCAAGGCAAAGGCGCTGGTCTCGGCAAAGTAGGTAACGCCAATGGGTAAGCCCATTTTTAGTAGGCTTCGCAGCTTGGGCCCATGGGGCCACTCCCAGTGCGCAAACGGCCAGGTGCTGGCATAGGCGGGGCTGCGGTGCATCCACCACAACAGGCCGCCCAAATTGGCCCATACGCACAACATGGTGGACCAGGCGCAGCCCAGACCGCCTTGGGGCGCAAACCCCCAGTGGCCAAACACCAGTACCCAGGTGATCAAAACATTGAGCAGCAGCACGCCAAGCGCCACCACCATCATGGGTTTGGTTTGGCCCAGGCTGGCGCTGTAGCCGTAGAGCACGCGGTAGGCGGCAAATGCGGGCAGCGAAAAACTGGTGATGCGGACAAAGCCCACCGCCACCTCGCGTGTCAGGGGTTCGAGCGCCATATGCTCAAACAGCTGCGCACTGGCTTGGAGCACTAGCATCGCCACCAGGCCTGAGAACAGTGCTTTCCAAAGCGCCTGGCGCACCACGTGGGGAATGTTGTCCAGCTCCCGTGCGCCCACGTGGTGGGCAACCAGCGGGTTGACCGCCATCATGATGCCCATCAGGGTGATGATGACCATGTTCCACACCGACACACCCAAGGACACGCCAGCCAGGTCTTGCGCCGAAGCGTGGCCGGCCATGGCGACGGCGGCCACCGACATGCCGACATTGGCCAGTTGCCCCACCATGATGGGCCAGGCCAGCAGCCACAGGGCCGATATTTCGCCGCCCAGGCGCGCGCCGCGGTTCACGGTTTAGCGTCCACGCAGAAAAAGCTTGTCCAGATCGGCCAGCGCTATGGGCCGCCAGGTGGGCCTGCCATGGTTGCATTGGTCGCTGCGCTCGGTGCGTTCCATGTCGCGCAGCAGCGCGTTCATTTCGTCCAGGGTCAGGCGGCGGTTGGCGCGCACGGCGCCGTGACAGGCCATGGTGGCCAGCAGCTCGTTGTGGGCGCGCTGTACCACGGTACTGGCATCGTGCTGCTCCAGCTCGGCCAGCACGCTGCGGGCCAGCTCCACGGCGTCGCCTTGGGCTAGCGTAGTGGGCACGGCGCGCACGGCCAGTGTTTTGGGTGAAAAAGCGCCGATCTCCAGGCCCAGCGCTTGCAGTGTGTCCTGGTGCGCGTCGGCTGTGGCCGCTTCGTTTGCGGTGCAGGCAAAGGTGGCCGGTATCAGCAGCGGCTGGCTGGCAATGCGCTGGTGCGCGCCGCCGGGGGCGCCCGACCACTGTGTTTTCAAGCGTTCGTACACGATGCGTTCGTGCGCGGCATGCATATCGACCACCACCAGGCCCTGGGCGTTTTCGGCCAGGATGTACACCCCTTGCAACTGCGCCAGAGCGCGGCCCAACGGCCAGTCGCCTGGGGGTAGGGCGCTGCCCTGCGGATCGGTATCGGCGCGGTGATGCGTGTCTGGCGTGTCAGCGGCCTGCGGCTCCGCAGCGCCGTTGTGCCAAAGCCCGGCGAGGTCGCTGACCCGGTGTCCGGCCAGGGGCTCCTGGGCGCCAAAGGCCATGCTGCTTTGGCTGGCGTACAGCGCGTGCGTCGCGTGAGGGGGTTGTGGCGACGGGGGCGCCACGGAGTGGGTCCATCGCACTGACGTCTGGGAGTCAGGGTCGCTGGCAGCGTCAGCACCGCTTGCGCCGGCCGTGGCACGCGGCGTGGCCAGCGCGTCTTCGGTGGCGTGGCGCACGGCCTGGTGGACTTCGCGGCTGTCGCGAAACCGTACCTCGATTTTGGTCGGGTGCACGTTCACATCCACCCGCTCGGGGTCCACAGCCAGGTAGAGCGCGTACATCGGCTGGCGGTGGCCGTGCAGCACGTCTTCATAGGCGCTGCGCGCGGCGTGGGTGAGCACCTTGTCGCGCACAAAGCGGCCGTTGACATAGCAATACTGCTGGTCGGCGCGAGACCGAGCCGCGTCCGGCATGCCTACGCGGCCCCAGACCCGCACGCTGCGCGAGGGCGATCCCGCCGCGTTGTTGTGCTCGGTGGGGCTGCGCCAGTCCACGGCAATCGATTGCGCCACAAAGTCGGCGCCCAGCACATCGGCCAGTCGCCGGTCCAAGGCGGCCAGGCGCTGCTCCATGGGTGCGGCATCTGCGCCCTGGGGGGTAAAAGCGCCTGGCAGCGCGCAGGCGCGCCACTGCTCCACCAAGCGCCCCTCGTGCCAAATCGCAAACCCCACGTCTGGGCGCGCCAGCGCGTGGCGGCGTAAGGCTTCGACGCAGTGCGCCAACTCGGTGGCGTCGGTTTTGAGAAATTTGCGCCGCGCTGGGGTGCTGAAAAACAGCTCTTTGACTTCGACCGTAGTGCCCTGGGCGCGGGCCACAGGGCGCAGCTCGCCGGTGCGGCCATCGAGCAAAAACGCGTCGGTGTGGCTGGCGCAGCGCGACAAGATGGCGCAGTCGGCAATGGCATTGATGGCGGCCAGCGCTTCGCCCCGAAAACCCATGGTTGCCACGGATTCGAGGTCTTGCAGGCTGCCGATTTTGCTGGTGGCGTGGCGTTTGAACGCCATGGGCAGCTCGCCGGCCACGATGCCCATGCCGTCATCCTCTACCGCAATCAGCCGCACGCCACCGGCCAGCAACCGCACGGTGACTTGGCTGGCGCTGGCGTCGAGCGCGTTGTCCACCAACTCGCGCACCACCGAGGCCGGGCGCTCCACTACCTCGCCGGCGGCAATCTGGCTGATCAGCTCGTCGGGCAGTTCGCGTATGGGGCGCCGCGGCGGTAGTTGGGGTGGGTTCACTGCGGCATTTTAGGGTGCCGCCAGTGATAATCCCGACCATGGAAATCATCACCGCGCTCCTGGACTTTGTTTTGCATGTGGACAAGCATCTGGAGCTTTTTGTCGCGACCTACGGCCTGTGGGTCTATGCCTTGCTGTTCGTGATCATTTTTGTAGAAACCGGCGTGGTGGTGATGCCGTTTTTGCCGGGTGATTCACTGCTGTTTGTGGTGGGAGCCCTGTGCGGCGTGGGGTTGATGAACTACCCCTTGGCCGTGGGCCTGCTGTTTGCGGCGGCCGTGCTGGGCAACCAAAGCAACTACACCGTGGGGCGCGCCATTGGCCCCAAGGTGTTCCAGTGGGAAAACTCGCGCTGGTTCAACAAGGCGGCCTTTGACCAGGCGCATGCGTTTTATGAGCGCTATGGCGGCGTCACCATCGTGGCTGCGCGTTTCATGCCCTTTTTGCGCACCTTTGCCCCGTTTGTGGCCGGGGTGGCACAGATGACGCGTGCCAAGTTCACCTTCTTTGACGTGGTGGGTGGGGCCTTGTGGGTGGGTGGCATCGTCACCGTTGGCTACTTTTTCGGCAACATCCCCTGGGTCAAATTGCACCTCGACAAAATCATCTGGGCGATGATTTTTGTGCCGGGCTTGCTGGTGGGGGTGGGGGCTTGGCGGGCGCGGCGTAAGCCAGTGGTTTAGCACGGGCGAAACCCGCGGTGACCGTTCGCTATGCTGCACACCTATGCATCCAAAAACCAGGCGCGTGTTCCAGGCGGTTCTCTACGAGGCGGTCGCGGTGGCCTTTGTGGGGCCGGTGCTGGGACTTTTGTTTTTGCAGCCGCTGGCGTCCGCTGTGGGTCTGGCAGTGTGCATGTCCTTGGTCGCGCTGGCCTGGAACTACGTTTTTAACGGCTGGTTTGAGGCCTGGGAGGCGCGCCAGACGGTGCGCGGCCGGTCGCTGCGGCGGCGCCTGGCGCACGGCGTGGGCTTTGAAGGCGGCTTGGTGACCATGCTGGTGCCGATCATGGCCTGGTGGATGAACACCACGCTGTGGGTTGCGCTCATAGCGGACCTGGGTATTTTGGGGTTTTTCTTCGTCTATGCAGTGGCGTTTACCTGGACGTTTGACCGGATCTTTGGCTTGCCACAGTCTGCGTCGCCGGTGGCGGCTGTCCCACAGGTCGCGCCGCCGCCTTAAGGGCCTGTGGCATCTAACGCGTTACTAGCCTATGGTGCGGCTGCGTGCCAGCGGCGGATTCTTACCAAAGTAGCCCAGCAGCCCGCGCATCAGCGCATCGGCCAACTGGATTTGAAATTCTTCGCTGTTGAGCTTGCGTTCCTCCGCCGGGTTGCTGATAAAGGCGGCCTCGACCAGCACACTGGGTATGTCGGGCGCCTTGAGCACGGCAAACGAGGCCTGTTCTACCTGCCCTTTGTGCAGCTTGCCCACGCGCCCCACCTCGCCTAAAAGTGTGCCGCCCAACTTGAGGCTGTCCACAATTTGCGCCGTGGTGCTCATGTCCAGCAGCGTGCTTTGCAGCTCAATGCCCTTGGCCTTGACGTTGACCCCGCCGATCAAGTCGGCCTTGTTTTCCTTGGCCGCCATCCATCGCGCTGCGCTGCTCGACGCCCCGCCCTGGCTGAGTGCAAACACGCTGGCGCCCTGCGGTTCGGGGGTGAAAAACGCGTCGGCGTGCAGGCTGACAAACAGGTCGGCCTGTACCCGGCGCGCCTTTTGCACCCGCACATGAAGGGGCACAAAATAATCGGCGTCGCGCGTTAAAAAGGCGCGCATGGGGGCGCCCTTGACGCTGGCGGCGTTGATGCGGTCGCGCAGCAAAAAGGCGAGTTTCAGCACCACGTCTTTCTCTTGCGTGCCGCCCGGGCCAATGGCGCCTGGGTCCTCGCCGCCGTGGCCGGGGTCCAAGGCGATGATGATGAGCCGGTCGGTGCTTAAGTAGGATGGGCCTTGCGTCAAGTTGGCTCCTGGGCTGGCGGGCCCCGAAGTGACTGCGGCAGGCGGCGGCGGGGTTTCAGGCGCTTTGGCCAGCCGCTGTGCCACCAGCTCGCCCAGCGGGTCGCTGGCCGCCGGTGCGGAGGCGGCAGACGCTGGTTTTGGCTGCGCAATTTGTGCCACCAGCGCGTCCAGCGGATCGATATTGCGCAGCGGGTACAGGTCCAGCACCAACCGGTGCTGGTAGGCGGCTACCGGCACCAGGGTGAACATTTGCGGACGTACGCCTTGCTTAAGGTCAATCACCAGACGCACCACGTCGGCTGAATACTGGCCTACGCGAACGCCGTCGATGTTGGGGTCGTCGGCCTTGACCTTGGCCACCAATTCTTTGAGGGCCGGGTTGAGCGTCACCCCGGCAATATCCACTGCCAGACGTGGCGGGCTGGTCACCAGCGTTTGGGTGGCGATCAGGGCTGTGTCGGACTCAATGGTTACGCGCGAATACTCTGGCGCGGGCCAGACACGCACGGTCAGGATGGTGGCGTTTTGGGCCCCCAGCACGCTGCGTTGCAGCAGGCCCAGCGTGAGTACCAGTGCACCTCGCTGCACCAGGCTGCGCCGCCTCATGCCAGTGCGCCCTCGATGCCCAGGCCGCGCAGCAAACCCGCGCCGGTGGGCGTGTGGGCCACCAGCGTGACCTGGCGCGCGCCGTCGGGCAGGGTGCTTATGCTGATGTCCAGGTCCATCACTGGCAGCACCTGGGCGGCTTTTTCCGGCCACTCGGCCAGCTTGAGGCCGGGGCTGGCAAAGATGTCTCTAAAACCGGCGTCTTCCCACTCGCGGGCGTCGCTAAAGCGGTAAAAGTCAAAGTGCCAGATGTTCAGGCCCGGCAATTCGTAGGGTTCGACCACCGCGTAGGTGGGGCTTTTCACCCGCCCTTGCACGCCCAAGGCGCGCAGCAGGTGGCGCACCAGCGTGGTTTTGCCTGCGCCCAAGTCGCCGTGCAGGGCGATAAAGGCGCGTGCCAGCCCTGGCTGGCGCGCCAGCCGGGCCGCAAAGGCCTCGGTGGCCGCCTCATCGGGCCAGCCCAGTGTCAGAGGTGGGGTTTTTACAATCACGGGGTGAATATCCATAACGCGCAGACTAGCACTCCAAAAGACGGGCTGGCGAAAAGCCCTAAACAAGCTGCTGCTTTGCTCGCGCAACTGCAGTTGTGGGGCCAGGCCCTGGGATTCTCCCAAATTGGTGTGGCCGGCGTGGACTTGGCGAGCGCCGAGCCCGGCCTGCTGGCTTGGCTGGCGAACGGTTTTCATGGCGACATGGACTACATGCAGCGCCACGGCCTCAAGCGCGCGCGTCCGGCCGAACTGGTGCCCGGCACGCTGAGCGTCATCACCGCCCGCATGGACTACCTGCCGCGCAACACGCCCGAGGGTTGGCAGCAGGTGGAGTTCGACCGCCTGAATCGCCCCGACACCGGCACGGTTTCGCTGTACGCGCGGGGGCGGGACTACCACAAGGTGATACGCAGCCGCCTGCAACAGCTGGCTGAAAAACTAGCCGCGCACTTGGGGCCGCTCGGCCACCGCGCCTTTACCGATTCGGCCCCGGTGCTGGAGGCCGAGCTCGCTACCCGCAGCGGCCAGGGCTGGCGCGGCAAACACACGCTGGTGCTCAACCGCGAGGCCGGGTCCATGTTCTTTTTGGGCGAGATTTATGTCGATGTGGCGCTGCAGCCGACGGCGCCGGTGGAGCCGCATTGCGGTACTTGCAATGCCTGCATGGTCGCCTGTCCCACGCAAGCCATCGTGGCACCTTACCAGTTGGACGCACGGCGTTGCATCTCCTACCTGACCATTGAACACGTGGGAGCGATTGCGCCCGAACTGCGCCCCTTGATGGGCAACCGCATCTACGGATGTGACGACTGCCAGCTGGCTTGCCCCTGGAACAAGTTTGCCCAGGTCAGCCGCCTGGCCGACTTTGACGAGCGTGCGGGCCTGAACGGCCAAACCCTGGCCGCGCTCTTGGACTGGACCGAGGCCGAATTTTTAAAGCGCACCGAAGGCAGTCCCATCCGGCGCATCGGCCACGCGCGCTGGCTGCGCAATGTGGCGGTGGCCGCGGGCAATGCGCTGGCCGCGGGGCAGGGCAGGGAGGGGTTGCGCGCGGCCTTGGAGCGCAGGCTCAGTGGCCAAAGCGAGCTGGTGCATGAGCACGCGGCCTGGGCTTTGGCGCAGGCACCGCGAAGCGCCTAAAGCCTCACACCGCGTACAAAGGCCGCAAGACCCCCAGCGAAAACGCCAAGCTGAGTATCCCCAGCAGCGTAGACAAAGAGACCAGACTGGCCACATACGACCCGTCAAAGCCCATTTTGCTGGCCAGCACGTAGCAGCTAGCAGCGGTGGGCAAGGCGGCGTAAGCCAACAAGATGGTGGCCTGCGAGTGGCTCAGGCCAAAAGCGTAGGCGGCTGCCAGCGCCACCAGGGGCAGCAACAAATGGCGAATCGCCAGCACCGACACGGCCAATGTCTTGGCCCGGACAAGGGCGCCGAGTTGCATGCCCGCGCCCGCTGCCATCAGGCCCAGCGCCAGCGCCGACCCGCCCACGCGGTTAAACGTCGGCGCCAGCCAGTCGGCCATGCCGATGCCGGCTAGATTGGCCACCAGGCCCGAGACGGTGGCAAAAATCAGCGGGTTGCGTAGCAGCTCGGCGGCCATGCCGCGCGACCCTGCGCGTGCCATGGGCCAGACGGCGGCGATGTTGGCCAGCGGCACGCACACGCCGATCAGCACCGCAATTTCCAGCGCCCCTGCAGGCCCGGCCAGGCGCTCAGCCAGAGCCAGCCCGATAAATGAGTTGAAACGAAACGCCACCTGGGCCGAGGCAGCGTGCTCGCGAGGTGCCATGTGGTGTTTGAGCCAGGGCAGCAGGGGCAGCGCATACGCCAGCGCAACGCCTACCGCCATCACGCTCCAGCCAGCGCCCACCAGTTTGGAAGCCGTGCCCAGGTCCAGCGGGCTTTTGATGATGGAGTGAAACAACAGCGCGGGAAACAGCAGGTAGTACACCAGCGCGTCCACCTGACTCCAGACGCTGCGGTTCAAGGGGGTGAATTTGCAGACCAGGTAGCCCAGCAAGATCAAGGAAAACTCGGGGATCAACAAAGTGGCGTAATTCACCCGCGCAGGATAGCAGCCAGGCGGGTGCGGCGCTCCGTCGTTCGCTGGTGGCTTTGGGCGCAGAGGTACCATTGACGTGTCGCACATTCCAACCCAGGAGCTCACTATGCAGTACCGCCGCCTCATTCTTGCCAGCCTTCTGGCCGCCAGTTTTGCCCCCTTTCAGGTCGCTTTTGCCCAGGCCTATCCGACCAAGGTCATCAAGCTGCAAGTGCCTTTTGCACCGGGTGGCACGACGGACATCATTGCGCGCGTGTTGTCTGAGCCCCTGGGCAAAGCCTTGGGCCAAAACGTGGTAGTGGAAAACAAGGCCGGAGGCGGCGGCGTGGTGGGTGCCAACGAGACTGCCAAGGCCACACCAGACGGTTATTCCTTGGGCATGGCCACGGTGTCCACGGTGGCGGCCAACCCGGCCATCAATCCCAAGATGCCCTACAACTCCATGACCGACTTCACGCCCATCATCAACGTGGCGGCCACGCCCAATGTGATCGCGGTGCACCCCAACTTTCCGGCTAAAGATTACAAGGGCTTTGTCGCTGAGCTCAAAAAGAATCCTGGTCAGCACTCGTATTCGTCCTCGGGCACGGGCGGCATTGGCCACTTGCAAATGGAGCTTTACAAAAACCTGGCCGGTGTGTTTATTACCCACATCCCCTACCGGGGTGCTGGCCCTGCGCTGAACGACACAGTGGCCGGCCAAGTCCCGATGACTTTTGACAACCTTCCCTCGGCCTTGCCTTTTATTCAAAGCGGAAAACTCATCGCCATTGCAGTGGCTGCGCCCCAGCGCCTGAGCCAGTTGCCCAACGTGCCCACCTTCAAAGAGCTGGGGTTGGAGCCGGTGAACCGGATGGCCTTTTATGGCATTTACGGCCCCAAGGGCTTACCCAAAGAGGTGGTCGACAAAGTGAACGCCGCTGTGCGCAAAGCGCTGGAAGACCCGGCGGTGAAAAAACGCATTGAAGACACTGGCTCCATCGTCATCGCCAACTCGCCAGAGCAGTTTTCCGAGCAGATCCGGGCCGAGTACGCCGTCTACAAGCAGGTGGTGGAGTCGGCCAAGCTGCGACTGGATTGAGTTTGCGCAAACCGGGCGCCCAATTAAAGGCCGCGCCTGCTGGCCTGGAAGTGGCGCAAGCCAGCGATGAATCCATCGACGCATTCATCGACGCGCTATGGCTGGAAGAAGGCCTTTCGCGCAACACCCTGGAAGCCTACCGGCGTGACCTTAAGCAATTGCTCGCCCACCGGGAGACCTCCAGTTTGTTGGTCTGCACCGAGGCGGATCTGCAGGTCTATTTCTCCGCCCGCCACGCCACCACCAAGGCCACGAGCGCCAACCGGCGGCTGACCGTGTTCAAGCGCTACTTTCGCTGGGCGCTGCGAGAAGGGCGCATCTCCACTGACCCCACGCTCAAGCTCCTGGCGGCTAAACAGGCCTTGCGCGTGCCCAAAAGCCTGAGCGAGGCGCAGGTCGAAGCCCTGCTGGCTGCGCCCGACGTGTCCACCGCCCTGGGCGTGCGTGACCGCACCATGCTGGAACTGATGTACGCCAGCGGCTTGCGCGTGAGCGAACTCGTCAGCCTCAAAACACTCAACCTGGGCCTAAACGACAACGTGCTACGCGTATTGGGCAAGGGCGCCAAGGAGCGTCTGGTGCCTTTTGGTGAGGTGGCCAGCCAATGGCTGCGCCAGTATCTGGCCAGCGCACGCCCCGCGCTGCTCTCGGGCAAGCAGACCGACGATTTGTTTGTCACCACCAAGGGTGCGCAGGCCGGCAGCGCCATGTCGCGGGTGATGTTTTGGATGGTGGTCAAGAAATACGCGCTGGCGGCGGGTATTCGCTCGGCCCTCTCGCCGCATACCTTGCGCCACGCGTTTGCCACGCATTTGATCAACCATGGTGCCGATTTGCGGGCCGTGCAGTTGCTGCTGGGCCACGCCGATATATCCACGACCACCATTTACACCCATGTGGCGCGCGAGCGGCTGGCGCAGTTGCACGCGGCGCACCATCCGAGGGGCTGAGCGCTGAACCGGTGGTCGGTGGTGCCCAAGGCGAATTTCCCCACTCTCTCCCCCAACCCCTCTCTCGCCCAGCGGGCGAGAGAGGGGGGCCAACAGCCACATTTGGTTTCGTCGCGTCGGCTAGCCTTCTACTGGCGTGGCGCCCGCCTGCGCGTGGCATACGGCTGTCGGCCAGCGATCCACAAAAGTGGCCCGTGGTGCCCTAGCAGGGGCGACGAAACCAAATGTGGCTGTTAGCTCCCCCTCTCCTCACCGCCGGGGAGGAGAGGGGGCTGGGGGGTGTGGCGGGGCAAAAACCCCCGTCCGTGTAAAGAGGGCGGCTGGAGGGACTGGGGGAAAGAAAAAGTTAAGGTGAAAGTTCCTTGCGCGCGGCAGGCAGGCGCCACATGCCAGTCGATAGCGTGGTGCCCAACACAATCACCAGGCCGCAGACCAGCATCCACGGCGTGACTGCCTCGTCTAACAAGAGCACGCCGTACACAATGGCAAACACCGGAATGGCGAAGGTCACCGAAAGCGCTTTGGCCGGCCCTGCCCGTTCAATGAGCCGGAAAAACAGGATATAGGCCAAGCCCGTGCATAGCACCCCCAGTGCCAGTATCGCGCCCCAGGCCGTGAGGGACACCTCCTGCGTGGGCCAATACCACCAGGTCAGCGGTCCCAACGCAAGCGCCGCGCCCAGTTGGCTGCCGGTAGACGACACCAAGGACGGCAAACCGGCCAAGTAGCGCTTGGTAAAACTGGCCGAAAGCCCGTAGCAAAGGCAAGCAAACAGGCAGGCCAGTACGCCCCAGCCGCTGGACAAACCCGAGGCGTCGGGCCGAAAGCTGGCCTTGTCCCAGGCCAGCATGCCCACGCCCACGAAGCCGATTACCAAGCCCACCATACGCGAACCGCTGGGCCGGTCCTTGAGCCAGGCCCAGGCAATCGCCGCCCCAAACAAGGGCACCGTGGCATTGAGCAGCGAGGACAGGCCGATGGTGATCGACTGCAGCGCAAACGACAGGCAGACAAAGGGAATGGCCGAATTGCTAATGCCAACCAAAAACACCAGCTTCCAATGCTGGCGCAGCGTGGCCGCGTGGCCGCGTGCCACCAAGATGGGCAGCAAAAACAGCGTTGCTATGCACACCCGCAGTCCGGCGGTGACCACCGGCCCGAAGGCCACGGTGCCGATGCGCATAAACAAAAAAGAGGCACCCCAAATGGCTGCAAGCGCCACAAACTCGGGAATCCAGGAGGCGGGGCGCAGCGAGGCAGGGTTCAAACCGTTCTTTCAAGTTGTAGCAGGGCCGCTTTGCGGTCCAGCCCGCCAGCATAGCCGGTGAGCGCGCCGCCCGCACCCAGCACGCGGTGGCAGGGCACGACGATGGAAATCGGGTTGCGCCCGATGGCCGCAGCCACGGCGCGCACGGCCAAGGGTTGGTCGATGCGCCGGGCCAGCGCGCCGTAGGTGGTGGTGGCTCCCGGCGTGATGTCTAACAAGGCGCGCCACACCACTTGCTGAAACCGGGTGCCACGATTGAAGTCCAGCGGCAGATCGAACAGTCTGCGTCGTTTGGAAAAGTATTCGGCCAGTTGCTCGGCGGCTTGGCGCAGCACGGGGTGCGATGCGTCTGGCGTCCAGGCACTGGTGTCGGGTTGGTGTTTTTGGCCGTCAAACCAGACGCCGCACAGGCCCTGGTCGCTTGCGGCCAGCGTTATGGGACCTAGCGTGCTTTGAAATACGAATGTGGCAGGAACTGGAGTTCGGGGTATTTTTTGCATGGCCAAGGGATAAGTGGGATGGGACAAAAGGACATGATACGCACACCAGCTTGCGTGTGACACTACGCTGGGGGACCCACAAAGGCGTGGTTTAAGCGCGCTTCTACAATCCCCACGAACGCCGTTACGGTCCAGAAAACTTCATTCAAAGAGCAAGCATGCACATCTCCCCCACCATCTTCAAAGCCTATGACATCCGGGGCATTGTCCCGAGCACGGTCAATGAAGAAGTCGCCCTGCGTCTGGGCCGTGCGTTTGGTACGGTGGCGCTGCGCCAAGGCCTTCGCATGGTGGCCGTGGGCAGGGATGGACGCTTGAGCGGTCCGGCGCTCTCCGCCGCCTTGATGCGCGGCCTGCAAGAAGTGGGTGTGCAGGTGATTGATGTCGGCATGGTGACCACGCCCCTGCTCTACTTTGCGGCCTGTACTTTGTGCAGCAGCGGCATTCAGGTCACTGGCAGCCACAACCCGCGCGACTACAACGGCTTCAAGATGGTGATGGGTGGCAAGGCGATTTACGGTGACGAAATCCAAGCCCTGCGCCAGATGATGGTGGACGAGTCCTGGGTGCTGCAAAGCGGTGGCACTTGTACCGGCGCTGACGTGCTGCCTGCTTACACCGCAAAAATCGTCGGCGACATCCGCCTTGCCCGCCCCCTGAAAATCGTGGTGGACTGCGGCAACGGCGTGGCCGGTGCGTCGGCCCCGGCCATACTGCGCGCCATAGGCTGCGATGTAACCGAGTTGTACAGCGAAGTCGACGGCAATTTCCCCAACCACCACCCTGACCCCAGCAAGCCTGAGAACCTGCGCGACCTGATTGCCGCGCTGCAGGCCAGCGACGCTGAACTCGGTTTGGCTTTTGACGGCGACGGTGACCGCTTGGGCATCGTCACCCGCGACGGCAGCAACATCTTCCCCGACCGGCAAATGATGCTGTTTGCCCAGGACGTGCTGTCGCGCGTGCCCGGCGGCACCATTGTCTTTGACGTGAAGTGTTCGCAGCGCCTGGCCCCTGCTATTGAGGCGGCCGGTGGCGTCCCGCTGATGTTCAAAACCGGCCACTCGCTGATTAAGGCCAAGATGCGCGAGCTCGATTCGCCCTTGGGCGGCGAGATGAGCGGCCACATCTTTTTCAAAGAGCGTTGGTTTGGTTTTGACGACGGCACCTATGCCGGTTGCCGCTTGCTGGAAATTGTGAGCAAAGTGGCCGACTCCAACGTGCTCTTGCACGCTTTGCCCACCAGCTTTTCCACGCCGGAGCTCAACGTGCCTTGCGCCGAGGGCGAGCCGCACACGGTGGTGGCGCAACTGGTGGCACGCGCGGATTTTGCGGCCCCGGCGGTGCTCAACACCATTGACGGCTTGCGGGTGGACTGGCCCGATGGCTTTGGCCTGGTGCGCGCGTCTAACACCACGCCGGTGCTGGTGCTGCGCTTTGAAGGCCACACGCCCGAGGCGCTCGCGCGCATTGAGGCGGCCATGCTGGCGCTGCTGCGCGCCGTCAAACCCGACGCGCATTTCGAGCAAGCGACGCACTGAATGAGCACCACCGCCCGATGCGCATATTGATCGTCAAGCTCTCGTCTCTGGGCGACGTGGTGCACACCATGCCCGCCGTGATGGACATTCAGGTGGAGTTCCCTGATGCGCAAATAGACTGGGTAGTGGAGCGCGGTTTTTCCCCGTTGGTGTCAAGATGTTCTGCGGTTAATCGCGTTATTCCCTGCGAGTTGCGTAGTTGGAGAAAAGCATTTTTCAGCCTGGATACACAAGCGCAAACCCGAGCGCAGTGGCAAACTTTCAAAGCTGACCTGGAGCAATATGCATATGATGCCATCCTCGATTTGCAGGGGTTGACCAAATCAGCACTGGTATCTTGGTTGGCGCGTACAACGCCAATCGGAAAGCGTTATGCGCTTGCCAACCGCACCGAGGGTTCTGGTTACGAGAGCCCCACGCGCTGGGTGGCTGATGTTGCTGTGCCCATCGCGACGCATAGCCATGCGGTGGCGCGTGGCCGTTTGATGTGTGCCAATGCTTTGGGCTATGAAGTGCCAGCGCACTTGAATTACGGCCTTGGGCAATCATCGCCAAAGCGCAAACCCCTAGTGGTGCTGGTGCATGGCACCTCGCGTTCTGACAAAGAATGGCCGTTGGCGCATTGGTTTGCGTTGGGGACTCGTCTCAAGCAATCGGGCTTCGATGTGGTATTTCCACATGGTAATGAAGCTGAACGATTAAGCAGCGAGGCTTTGGTCAATATGTTGCCGGGCGCCGTGGTGTGGCCACGGTTGTCGTTGGATCAGATCACCACCGAGATGGCCCAATGCACTGGTGTTGTGGGCGTTGACAGCGGGTTAAGCCACATCGCTGTTGCGCTCGACTTGCCTCATGTTCAGATTTACAACTTTGACACCGCATGGCGGACAGGCCCCGTCGGACGGACACGTCAATGCAGCGTGGTGGACTACCCCACACCCTCGGTCGACGCCGTGTGGCGGGCATGGCAAGGCTGCTTGTTGGCATCTGGGGAAACCCTTTGATATTGCGGCTATATAGCTTCTTCATGTGGGCTTTGCAGCCCTTAGTACGCCACAAATTGCGTCGACGTGGGCGCGAAGAGGTGGGCTATTTGCACGCCATCGATGAACGCTTTGGGTGCTATAGCGAGCCCGCCACAGAGGGCGGCTATATCTGGATTCATGCCGTCTCGCTGGGCGAGACACGCGCGGTGGCACCCCTGCTGCGCCATCTGCGCCAGGCGCTGCCGGGCATGCGCTTGCTGCTGACCCACGGCACTGCCACCGGGCTCGAGGCGGGGCGCGCTTTGCTCCAGCCGGGCGATGTGCAGGTGTGGCAGCCGTGGGACACACCTCTGGCCACCCAGCGATTTGTGCAGCAGTTTCGCCCGCGCATCGGTTTGCTGGTGGAGACCGAGGTCTGGCCCAACCTGGTGCATGCCTGCGTGCAAGCACAAGTACCGGTATGTTTGGTTAACGCACGCTTAAGCGCCAAGTCCCTGCGCAAAGCGCAGCGTCTGGACTGGCTGGCCGTGCCGGCGTTTCGGGGCCTGAGTGCGGTCTGGCCACAGTCGGGTGACGATGCCGCCCGGCTGCGCAGCCTGGGGGCTAAGGTGCAAGCGCCCACGGGCAATCTGAAATTTGACACCACGCCCGAAGCCGACCAGTGTGCTCAGGGCCAGTTCCTGCGCCAAAGCGTGGCCCGACCGGTGCTGCTGTTGGCGAGTTCGCGCGAGGGCGAAGAGCAAATGCTCTTAGACGCTTTGCGCGCCCAACCCGCGCCACAGCGCAGCGTGCAGTGGTTGCTGGTGCCACGCCACCCACAACGCTTTGATGCCGTGGCGGCGCTGTGCGTGGCTGCCGGTCTGACCGTGTCGCGCCGCAGCGTGGACGGTAGCGGTTTCGCCCCCGCCGACATCTGGATCGGTGACAGCGTGGGTGAGATGGCTTTGTATTTTGGGTTGGCCGATGTGGCCTTGCTGGGCGGCAGTTTTGCGCCGCTGGGCGGGCAAAACCTGATTGAGGCCGCTGCCTGCGGCTGCCCGGTGGTGATGGGACCGCACACCTTTAATTTTGCCTCCGCTGCCGAGTTGGCGCAGGTGGAGGGTGCGGCGTTTGAGCTGCCCGATCTGCCTCAGGCCTTGGACTACGCTTTGCACTTGGTGTACGACCCGGCGGAGTTAGAGGCCGCCAGCAGCGCCGCGCTGGCATTTGCGTTGCGCCACCGTGGTGCGGCTTTACGCACCTGCGCGCGCATCGTTGCGTGGTTGGCCCGCCAGCGGGCCTAGGGCCTGCGGCGCTGCTGCTTTTGGGCTGTTTGCGCTATTTCGCCAATAAGGCGTTGACGTTTTGCAGGTCCGCCTCAGCCAGCGTACCCGCCGCTTGGCGCAGCTTGAGTCCGCCCACCAGCACGTCGTAGCGGGCCTTGGCCAGCTTGGCCTTGGTGTCAAACAACTGGCTTTGCGAGTTCAGCACGTCGATGTTGATGCGCACGCCCACCTGGTACCCCAGTTTGTTGGCATCCAGGGCGCTTTGGCTGGAAACCTCGGCTGCTTCATAGGCTTTGACCTGGCCCAAAACCGATTGCACACCGTAGTACACGGTGCGCGTGGCTTGCAGGGCATTGCGTCGGACGGTTTCGAGGTCGTTGCGGGCTTTTTCTTCCAGCGCCACGGTCTCTTTGAGGCGGGCGTCTAGGGTCCGACCGGTGAACAAAGGAATCGTCAGGGTCACGCCCACCGAGGCGCTTTGGCCGTCGCCGGGGCGGGTGTTGGTACCCGACCAAATGGGGGTTGAGGTGCCAGACTGACTGAAGCTTGAACCGTTCGAATTGGTACTGGTTCCTCCCCAAGGCACTGACTTACCCACAGCTGCATTAAGTGCCACGCTGGGTGCTATCCCGGCCCGGGATTTTTCAGACTCCAACTGCGCCAGTTCCAATTCAACGCGTTTGCTTTGGAGCTGAGGTTGGTTTTCTTCGGTCACAGCGGTCCAGTGGCCTTCATTGCCTGCCAAATTGGGCAAGACCAATGGCAGGGCTACGCCGATGGGTTTGGCATCGCTCACACCGACTTGCTGGTTAAGTAGGCTTCCTTTAACTGTCAAGTCGTTTTCCGCAGCTATCTCCTGTGCAATAACCAAGTCAAAACGTGCTTGCGCTTCACGTGCATCGGTGATGGTGGCAGTACCCACTTCAAAGTTGCGTTTTGCTGAAGCCAACTGTTCTGCGACAGCTGTTTTTTGGGCGCGTACAAAAGCCAGGCTGTCGCTGGCTGCCAGCACGTCGAAATAGGCTGCGCTGACGCGCACCATCAGGTCTTGTTGGGTGGCGCGCAAAGCAGTTTCTGCAATGGCCACACTACGCCGAGCCTGCGCGACCACCACATCATTCACACGGTTGTAAAGCGGCTGCGACAGCTGTACGCCCAAAGTGCCGTCGGTTTGCATCTGGTCGCTGCTCGAGGTCGCACTCGATGCAGCAGAAAAATTATTGTTTACGGTGCTGGAGGAATCTGTAGAACTGCTTCCCTGCACCCAACTGCGTTTCAAACCCGCTTGGAAAGCCACTGTGGGATCGTACACAGCCAGTGCTTGCTCCACTTTGGCGGATGTGGCCGCGAATTGCGCTTGCGCGGACTGGTAGGCCGAGTCGTAGCTTTGTGCCGCGTGGTAAAGGTCCAGCAGGCTTTGGGCCTGGGCAGGAACGCCCCATGCGAAAGCAATCAGCACGGCCATGGGGCGAAGTCGGGCAAGGGGCATCAGTCGGTTCATGGAAGGGTTCTCAGTCAAACAAAACAGGTGTCGGGTGTTGGGCCGGTCAATAGCGTGCGACCGTGGTGTCGAGTTCGGTGGCCCAGGCGTCAATGCCGCCGGCGATATTGGCCACTTTGGAAAAACCGTTGCCCACCAAAAAACGGGCAATTTGCATGCTGCGCGCGCCGTGGTGGCACAGGCAGGCGATGGGTTGATCGGGGTCCAAATCGGCCAGACGCACGGGCACCAGGGCCATGGGAATGGCCAGCAACTGGTAGCCTGTCGCAGCGGCGTCACCGCCAGCTACGTGGGCCCAGGTCAGCTCATGGGGTTCGCGTACGTCCAGCAAGACCGGGCGGTCCATGGGGTGGGTTTGCGCCGCAGCGTGCAGCCAGGCTGGAAAGTCGACTGGGGCGATTTGCTCAATCATGGGCGTTGCGGGTCTCAAGCAAGCTAGAACGTGAAGTGCGATGTTTCAGCAAAGCCGTGCAGGCGCGGTGCATTGGCATCCCACAGGGTCTGGCTTTGCACTTCGGTGGCACTTATGCGGGTAAACAAAGTGGCGCCCATGATGGGCTCGTGGCCGATGACAGCAATCAGGCGCCCGCCCACAGTCAATAAGTCCAGCAGGTGCTGGGGCACCTCGGCCACTGAACCGCTGAGCATGATCGCGTCAAAAAGACCGCTTTGCGGGAGCGCACGGGCGCCGTCAGCAAGCCGAATCTCGACGTTGTGAAGGCCCGCACGGCCCACATTGGAATGGGCCAAGTCCGCCAATTCGGCATGGATTTCCAAAGACAACACGCTGTGGGCTTGGCTGGCAAGCAAAGCCGCCATGTAGCCGCTGCCGCTGCCGATCTCCAGCACATGCTCATGCGATTGGACTTTCAGGTCTTGCAGCAGCCGCGCCTCCATGCGTGGGGCCAGCATGCATTGCCCGTGGCCTAGAGGAATCTCCAGGTCTGCAAAGGCCAATGCTTTGTGGGCCAGAGGGACAAAATCTTCGCGCTTGACATCGCCCAGCAGGGCCAAAATCCCAGCGTCGAGCACGTTCCAAGGCCGGATTTGCTGCTCAATCATGTTGAAGCGGGCTGTGGTGGTGTTGCTGAGGTTCATGGTACGGCTCGGTGTTAGACAGTTGCAGTGCAGCAATTTTACTGGGCGGCGTCTTGTTTTGGAGTGTGGCTGGCCGGTGGCAGGCCGAAAAGCCTGCGCGACCACTGCGCCAGATCATCCATGTAGCAATAAACCACCGGCACCACCACCAAAGTCAGCAAGGAGGAGGTAATCACGCCGCCAATGACCGCTTGGCCCATGGGCGCGCGCATTTCGGAGCCCTCGGTCAGGGCGAAGGCCAGCGGGATCATGCCGAAAATCATGGCAAGCGTGGTCATCAAAATCGGCCGCAGCCGCACCTTGGCCGCCAGCAAGAGCGCAGCGTTGCGGTCCAGGCCGGGCACGTGTTGGCCGCTGGGGTCGGTGTGGTCTTCTCGCGCACGGATCGCAAAGTCGACCAGCAAAATGGCGTTTTTGGTGACCAGGCCCATGAGCATCACCACGCCAATAACCGAGAACATGGACAAGGTGGAGTTAAACACCATCAGGGCCAAGACCACGCCAATGAGCGTCAGTGGCAGCGCAGTCATCAGGGCTAGCGGCTGCAAAAAGCTCTTGAATTGGCTTGCCAGAATCATATAAATGAATATCACGGCCAGGGCCAGCGCAGAAATGGCGTAGGCAAAGGCTTCGGCCATGTCCTTGGTGGAGCCGCTGAATCGATAGCCATAGCCTTGCGGCATGGCGATGCCATCCATTGCCTTTTTGATGTCGGCCGACACCTCACCGGCCGAGCGGCCCGACACATTGGCGCTGATGCTGACTTCGCGCGCCATGTCGCGCCGGTTGATTTGGTTCGAACCCGTGGTCTCCACCACCTGCGCGATCTGGTTGAGGCGCACCACGCGGGTCGAACCGTCGGCGTTGGTGCCCAGGGCAAAGGGCAGTCGCTCCAGGTCGTGCGGGCTGTTTCGAGCCTGCGGGTCCAGGCGGACGTTGACGTCATAGGTCTGGTCGTCGGTAGCGCGCCAGTTGCCCACGGTTTGTCCCGCAACCAAGGTGCGTAAGCTGCTGCCGATCTGCGCCAGGTTCAGGCCCAAATCGGACGCTGCGTCGCGCCGCACCTGCACGTCGAGCGCCGGTTTGTTGGGCTTGAAGCTGGAGTCCAGGTCCACCAGGCCGGGTATGTCGCGCAGCCGGGTGAGCGCCAGTGCGGTCAAACGCTCCAGGGTCTTGGTGTCTGCACCCTGTATCGAAAATAAAATTTGCTTGCTGCCACCCACCGAGTCCATCAATCCGATGTGGGTGACGGTGATGCCAGGCACGTGTTGCAGCCGCTCGCGCAGAGTCACAGACATTTGCTCGATACCCAGTTTGCGTTGTTTGCGGTCCACCAGGCGGATGTAAATGCTGGCGTAAATTTTGCCCTGGGCGTTGCCGGTGTTGATGGTGGTGACGGTGTAACGCACCTCGGGAAACTCGCGCACCATGGCCTCGACTTGGCGGGCCTTGGCCTCGGTGGCCTCTAGCGAGGTTCCGACCGGTGTGTTGAAGTTCAGAGTGGTTTCCGAAAAGTCTGATTTCGGCACAAATTCGGTTCCCAGCAGCGGCACCATGAAAATGCTCAGGGCAAAAATACCCACCGCCAAAAAGACCGTTTTGAGCTTGTGCACCAGCGCCCAGCGCAAGATGCCCTGGTAGCCATGGGCCAGCGACTCGGTGCTGCGCTCGAACCAGCCGGTCACGCGCCCCAGCGTTTTGTCGTACCAGCCCACCGGTGGGCCGCGCAGGCTGTGGTGTTCGAGCACCGGATCGTGCCAAATGCTCGACAGCATGGGGTCCAGGGTAAAGCTGACAAACATCGAGATCAGCACTGCCACCACAATCGTCAAGCCAAATTCATGGAAAAACTTGCCGATGATGCCGCCCATAAAGCCAATGGGTAAAAACACCGCCACGATGGACAGCGTAGTAGCCAACACAGCCAGCCCGATTTCCTGGGTGCCGTCCAAAGACGCCTGAAACGGCGTTTTGCCCATTTGCACGTGGCGCACGATGTTTTCGCGCACCACGATGGCGTCGTCAATGAGTAAGCCCACGCACAGGCTCATCGCCATCATGGTGATCATATTGATGGTAAAGCCCAGCATGTACATGAACAAAAAGGTGCCGATCAGGGCAATGGGCAGTGTCAAACCGGTAATCACCGTGGAGCGCCAGGAGTTCAGAAACAAGAACACGATCAACACTGTTAGCAATGCGCCCTCGATCAGGGTGCGGCGCACGTTATCCACCGACACCCGGATCTGGCGCGACGCATCGGTAATGGGTTCTAGCCGGATGCCAGGGGGCACTTGCTTGCGCACCTCGGCGAGGGTTTTCTCCAGCCCGTCGACCACGGCAATGGTGTTGTCGTCTTGGGATTTTTGCACCGTCAGCATCAGCGTACGCTGGCCGTTGTAGAGCGCCAGACTCTCGATTTCTTGCGCGCCATCGCGCACCTGGGCGACTTGGTCGACCCGCACAGTAACGCCGTTTTTGCGCGCCACAATAATCTTGCCAAAGTCTTCTGGGCGCAGCATGCGCCCTGCAATCTGAATCACGCGCTCTTGCGTCAGCGAGCGAATGCTGCCCACGGGCAAGTCCTGGTTTTCGTTGCGCACCGCGTTGACCACCTGGTCTGGCGTGATGCCAAAGGCTTCCAGCGCCTGCGGGTTCAGGTAGACGTTGATTTCACGTTTGGTACCGCCCACCACGGTGGCCGAACCCACGCCGGGCACGTTTTCCATGCGCTTTTTGAGCACCTGTTCTGCCCAGTTAGTGAGTTCCACCGGGCTGGGCACTTGTGCGCCGGCCTTTTCATCGGGCAGTACCGCTACCGACCAAATGGCTTTAGCCGATGGGTCAAAGCGCAGCACGCGCGGCTCTTTAACCTCGGCGCGCAGCAGGGGTTTGACCGAGGCTACTTTTTCCCGCACGTCGTCGGCCGCTTTGCGGCCATCGATGTGCAGGCCAAACTCGATCACCACCACCGACTGGCCTTCGTAGCTGCGCGAGGTCAAGGCGTTGATGCCAGCGATGGAGTTCACGGCTTCTTCAATCTTCTTGGAAACTTCGCTTTCTACGATTTCTGGCGATGCGCCGGGGTAGTCGGCAATGACCACCACCACAGGGAAGTCAATATTTGGGAACTGGTCGACCTGCAAGCGTTGCAGCGAAAAAGCGCCCAATACCACCAGGGCCAGCATCACCATAGTGGCGAAAACCGGGTTGTGCAAACTAACGCGTGTAAACCACATGGCAGCTACTTCGCGCTGCCCGCGCCGGTAACGGCGGTGCCCGCAATCACCGGGCCGATGCCGCCCACCAGAACCCGGGTGCCTTCGCTCACCCCGCTCACCGCCACCATGGCCTCTTGCCCCAGTTCACCGCGTTGTCCCAGTTGCACGTTTTGGTGGATCACCTTCCCGTCGGTGACCACCTGCACGTAGGGCAGTGGTTTGTCAGTGCGCACCGCACTCAGTGGCAAAGCCAGTGCGCTTTGGGCTCCCGTGGCCAGCAGTCCTTGGGCGAACAGCCCCTGGCGCAGTCCGGCGGTGGGCGCGATAGCCAGGTACACCAGCACGGCGCGCGTTCCCGCTACCGCGTTTGGGTTCGCCCGCACCACGCGTGCTGCGACCGGTGTGGCTGCGCCTTCGATGTTGAGTTGCGCTATTTGACCGACTTTGACCTGCATCGATTCGGCAGCGCCGAGGCTGGCTTCGAGTTCGAGTTGGCTCAGGTCCACAATTTCCACTACGCGTGCGTCTACCGCCACACGTTCGCCGTTTTGCACCAGGCGCTGAGCCACCTGGCCACCCATCGGCGCGCGCAAAAGCGTGTCGTCCAGCGCTTTTTGCAGCACCTCGGCCCCGGCCTGGGCGGCCTGCCAAGTGGCTTGGCTGGCGGCCAAATTAGAAGCCGATGCGTCCAAACTGGTTTTGGAGATAAAGCCCTGGTCTACCAGGGAACGGTTGTTGTCAAAACTGCGCTGGGCGATGTCCACCTGGGCCTTGGCTGCTTGTGCTTGTTGCTGCGCCTGGCGCAAGCGCGCTGCGCTTTCGGTGGTGTCGACGCGGGCGATGACTTGGCCGGCTTTCACAAAGTCACCCTCGCGCACGCTAAGGTCTTGCAGTTCGCCGGATACGCGCGCTTTGACAAAGGCGGAGTTCACCGCCTTGATGGAGCCAGCAATGGGCAAACCTTGCGACAAGGCCAGCATCTTCACGCTCACCACATCGGTGTCGGCCAGCGTGATGCTGGGAGCCGCCTTTTGTGTCTCTTGTTGCGCTTGCAGCAACTGCTTGCGCGTCTGGTAGTTTTTGAATACGGGGTAGCCCGTAGCCCCCAAGAGCAGCAATACGGCCGCGGCGGCCATCCATTTCGTTCGCAGTTTCATGGTGTTTTGGTGTGGGGGCGCACAGCGACACCCGCTTAGGGTTTGACGGACAGGCCGTTTAGGAGGGCGTCGATTTGGGTATTCAGGTACATCCGCACGTCCAATGGCGGGTCAGATTGGCCGGCAAGCGAGGGTGAATTCTTCCAAAGTGAAAGAAACAAGATGGGTGCCAGCACCGTGTAGACGCCGTAGCGCGGCTCCAGGGCCCGGAACTCCTGGCGTTGCACGCCGCGTTCTAAGACACGGGCAATCAGTTGGTGCGCGGGTTTTAGCACTTCGGTGCGGTAGAACTCGGCCAGCTCTGGAAACTGGGGCCCTTCGCTAAGTATGAGTTTGGTAATGCCAGTGCTGTGCGTGGCCTCGGCGCGCTGCCACCAGGCGTTCATAAAGGTGCGCAGCAAGTCCCCGGTGGAGCCTGTGAACGCGTCGATTGCTGCATTGAACTCGGAAAACTGCCCCGAGATGTTCTCCCGCACCACCGCTTTGAAGAGTTCTTCTTTGCTGGCGAAGTACAAAAACAGCGTCCCTTTCGAAACCCCAGCGAGGCGGGCAACTTCTTCGGCTTTGGTAGCAGCAAAGCCTTTTTCCACAAACAGCGTCAGGGCCGCCTGTAGCAATTCGCGCGGGCGTGCCTCCTTGCGCCGCTCGCGCTTGAGGGGCGTGGTGCAGACCAGGTCGCGAAGGGTTTGGTGGATGTCCATATTTACTGACTCACAGGTTAGTAGTGTAGTCTGCTTGCCACTGTGGCGTCAAGTTGGCGCCGTGTTTCACGCGGCGCCAACATAATCCGCTTATGCTGCGTTTTGATGCGTATTTGAATAAGGAAACGTTCTCCCATGCCCCTTTCTACCCAAACCATTGTGTTGGGCGCCGGTTGCTTTTGGTGCTCTGAATCCGTGTACCTGCAGGTGCGCGGCGTGCTGGCTGTTGAGTCGGGCTACTGCAACGGCCACACACCCGCCCCCAGCTATGCCCAAGTGAGCAGCGGCAACAGCGGCCACAACGAAGTGGTGCGACTGGAGTTCGATCCTGCGCAGATCAGCTTGCGTGAGGTGCTGGAAATCTTCTTTCTAATCCACGATCCCACCACCCTGAACCGCCAAGGCCACGACGTAGGCACCCAGTACCGCAGCGGCATTTACTGCACCACGGCCGGCCAACTGGCTGATGCCAATGCCTTTATCGCCGAACTGGTAGAGCAAGCCGCCTACGCCGATCCAGTGGTCACCGAGGTGCAGATGCTGTCCAACTATGGGCGCGCCGAGGAATACCACCAAGGCTTCTTTGCCAAAAACCCTACCCAAGGCTACTGCGTCGCGGTGGCAGCGCCCAAGGTGGCCAAGTTTCGCAAGACTTTTTCGCGCTTGGCGAAGGGGTGATGCAAGCGGGCGCGTTCCCATGATCGACGCAAAGAACGTGCAGTTTGCCTACGCTGGCGGAGCCACGCTGCAGTTCCCGGATCTGCACCTGTCCCAGGGCGGCTTGCTTTTGCTCAGCGGCCCTTCTGGCAGTGGCAAATCGACCTGGCTAGCGATGCTGGCGGGCTTGGTGGCGCCCAGCGCGGGCAGCTTGCAGGTGGCGGGGCAGGCGATGGGCGCGATGGGCTCGCTCAAAACCGACGCCTGGCGCGCCCAAACCATCGGTTTTTTGCCCCAAAAACTGCATTTGAGTGCAGCTCTGACCGTACGGGAAAACCTGGCATTGGCGTTTTGGGCTGCCGGCCGGACGCAAGACGGAGCACGGATTGGGGCCGCTCTGGACGAATTGGGCGTGGGCGATTTGGCACAGCGCTTGCCCGCGCAGCTTTCTGGGGGGCAGGCGCAGCGGGTGGCGCTGGCGCGCGCCGTACTGATGCAGCCGCGCGTGCTGCTGGCCGATGAGCCCACGGCCAGCTTGGACGACGCGGCAGCACAGGACGCGGTTAACGTACTTTGGGCCAGCGCGCACCGTCTGGGCGCAAGTTTGGTGCTGGCCACCCACGACGCTCGGGTTGCGCCCCTGCTGGAGCGCGCACTGGCCGGTACGAGTTTGGCGCCGCTGCAGCGGCTGGTTTTGTCCGCCACTGTGGCTGCGGGTTCGGTCTAAGGCCGCATGCCATGAGCACGCTGCGTTTCGCCTGGCGTTACCTATGGGCGCGGCCCTTGGCTGCTGCGCTTAATGTGGTCTTGCTCAGTTTGGGGCTGGCGTCGATTACCTTTTTGCTGCTGGTGGCCCAGCGCGTGGAGGCGGCGTTTGACCGCGACTTGGCTGGTATCGACGTGGTGGTAGGTGCCAAAGGCAGCCCCATGCAGCTCATTTTGTCGGGCGTCTTGCACCTCGATGTGCCCCCGGGCAACGTTCCGCTAGAAGCGGTGCAGGCGCTGAAAAAGAACCCCCTGGTGGCCCAGGTGATACCGGTGAGTCTGGGGGACAATTTTCAGGGCTACCGCATTGTGGGCACGTCCACCGACTATGTCGCGCTCTACCGGGGGGCGCTGACCCAGGGCGTGTTGTGGGATGCGCCCATGCAAGTGGTGCTTGGCGCGGCGGCGGCGCGCAAACTGGCCCTGCAACTGGGCCAGCGCTTTGTGGGCTCGCACGGGCTGGGTGCGGGTGGCCATGCCCATGGCGACAGCGCCTACCAGGTGGTCGGCGTACTCGCGGCCACGGGCGGTGTGCTCGACCGCTTGATCTTGACCGACACTGCATCGGTGTGGAAGGTTCACGAAGACTACACCGCCCAAGACGCCCAAGACCGCCAGGCCATGGAGGAGGAGCGCGAAGTGACGATGGCGCTGGTGCGCTACAAAAGCCCCCTGGCCGCCATGAGTTTCCCGCGCTGGGTCAACACCACTACCGAGATGCAGGCTGCGGCTCCAGCATTGGAGGTCACACGCCTGCTGCACATGCTGGGCTTGGGCGCCGAGGTGTTGCGTGCTTTTGCCAGCATGTTGCTGCTCACGGCCGGACTGAGTGTGTTTATTGCGCTTTGGAACGCCGTGCGCGAGCGCCGAGGCGACCTGGCCCTGCTGCGCATGCTGGGCGCGCCACCGGGGCGCATCGCCGCGCTGCTGCTGACCGAGGCGCTTTGGCTGGGTTTGGTCTCTGCCCTGCTTGGGCTGGCGCTGGGCCAGGTCTTTGTGCTGGCGCTTGGCTGGATGCTGGGGCTGGACCAGTCGCTGTTGCTCGCGGGTGCACTGTGGCCGTTTGAGCTGCTGTGGGTTCCCGCACTGGCGCTGGGCGTGTCATTGGGTGCGGCCGTGTTGCCCGCACTGGGTGCGTACCGTTCGGATGTTCTTCAACTGCTTCAATCTAGGTGAAACCATGAAAAAATACATGCTGATTCTCTGCACTTTGGCCCTGTCTGCGGTTGTGGCTTACGCCGCTGACGCCCATGGCGACAAGGAGCTTAAAGAAGACATTGCACGCCACCGGGCCATTGCAGCGGCGCACGAAGGTGCTGCAAAGTGCCTGGAGTCCGGGAAAAAGGACGAGGAGTGTGAAAAACAACTGCAGGCCGCTTGCAAGGGCCTGGCCATCGGTAAATTTTGTGGCATGAAGCACCAACATTGAAAGACTGCTGTATGACCGTCTCGCTCCGTATATTTGCTTTCCCTGCCATGGGGCCTGCTTGCTTGGTGACAGGGGTTTTGTTTGTGGCGCTGTGTACGCAAATGGCTGGCGCCCAAACGCAGCTAAGTTCGCCCTTGGGCACCGGCGCTGGCGTGCACAGCCCTAACAGCCCGATCGCACCACTGGTCGAGCGTGCCGACGTGCTGCCTTGGTCTTTGTTGACAGACGTGAAATCAAAGACCGTCAAAAACCGCATCTTGCCGGTGTACGGTCCAGAAATCACCGCCCTGAACCAAAAGAGCCAGCGGGTGCAAGGTTTCATGATGCCGCTGGACCCAGGTGAAAAGCAAAAACACTTTTTGCTCAGCTCGGTGCCCTTGACCTGTTCGTTTTGCCTGCCCGGCGGGCCCGAGAGCTTGGTCGAGGTCACCACCAAAACGCCGGTTAAGTATTCCTTAGAGCCGGTGGTTGTAGAAGGCAAGTTTTTGGTCTTAGCCGACGACCCCTACGGCATGTACTACCGCATAACGGAAGCAGTGGCGGTCAAATAGACCCAAACGCCCGAGCTTAGGGAGCCAAGCGCTCGCGCAGCCAGCGCCCATCGACCAGGCGGTAACGCAGTCGGTCGTGCAAGCGGCTTTTGCGCCCTTGCCAAAACTCCCAGCTATCGGGCTCTAAGCGGTATCCGCCCCAGTGCGGCGGGCGGGGCGGGTTCAGCAGAAACTGCGCCGCGTATTTGGCCGCATTGGCAAGTAGCACGCCGTGCCCGGCAATCACCTCGCTTTGTGGTGAGGCCCAGGCCCCTATGCGTGAATCCAGGGGGCGGCTGTGGAAATAGGCGTCGGCCTCTGCATCGCTGACTTTGGTGACTCGCCCTTCCATGCGCACCACCCGTTCCAGCTCCACCCAGTGAAACTGCAGCGCTGCAAACGGGTTGCCTGCCAGTTGTTGGCCCTTGCGGCTGTCAAAGTTGGTGTACCAGACGATGCCTAGGGGGTCATAGCCTTTTATCAAGACCACACGCGTTGAAGGCCGCAAGTCGCTGCCCACAGTGGCCAGGGTCATGGCATTGGGTTCGGGTACCTCGGCGGCAATGGCCTCGTCCAACCACTGCCCAAACTGGTCCAGCGGAAGCGCGTGAGACGCCGCTTCGTTGAGCTCAGCGCGCTCATAGCTTTTGCGCAGGTCTGCGATAGAAGAGGTGCGGGCGATCGTCATGCGGCAGATCATAGCTTTGTACCCACTTTGTAATTTGTGGTGTGCCACCGGCGATATTTCCAAGTTGGCGTCAATCATGCAACTTTGTTACAAATACGATTGAAAACCTTGTTTACCCAAGCCTCTAACTAGTCGAGGCCCGGCCCTTTGTTCCCCTGCATCCCCGCGCTGCAGCGATTACCCAGCGTATTCGAGAACGCAGCGCCTGGGCTACGTCAACGTGGCCCACGCCTTCGCTGCCATGGAGCCGTCCGACAAGCGCCGCGCCAGCGCCTTGGACAAATTCCAGCCTGTGGCCCAGCGTGCGCCCAATATCGGCATCGTCAACGCCTACAACGACTTGCTCTCGGCCCACGCGCCGCTGCAGCATCACCCCGCATCATCAAAGAAGAGGTTCTCAAGCTTGGCGTCACCGCCCAAGGGCCTGGTCGGGCGTATTGAGCTGGCGGCGGCCATGGGCCTCCAAGTGCCCGGCACCGCTCTTGTAAACCCCGTCGACTGCATTCCCACCGAGCTGACCCGCGAGGCCGTGCGCACCGTGCTGGGTGCAAAAGGCGTGAGCATCGCTGGGCTGCCCCGAGACGCGAAGGCCCCTCGGGGGGCAGCGCAGTACGCGCAGCGACAAGCGTGGGGCCCAATGTCCGCCAATTGGCGTGTTGGTGGGTGAGCGCTGCAACGTCGACGCCCTGGTCGCGCTGCCCGCCACTGGCGGCTCTACCTCCTCGGCCATCGAGATCTCTGTTGCGACAACGGAGCCTAAGGGCAAACTGGCATAGGGGTTTGAAGGCACTCAGTAGCGAAAGCGATCCAACCCAAAAAGTAGGACCACAATTTATGATCCAGATTTATTTTTTTTGGGGCGCTCAATGGTGACCAAGACAACCGGCAACACAACGCAAGATGCGGTTACACCAGCGCGGGTACTGAGACGCTTTCGGGTAATCTTTAATTCAGTGCGGACGCATTTTCGCGAAATGGAAAAGCAAGCTGGCTTGGGAGGCGCTCAGGTCTGGGCGCTAAGCATTATCAAGTCCAATCCTGGTATCGGAGTAGGTGGCCTTGCACAAGACATGCAGATTCATCAATCTACTGCCAGCAATCTAGTCAAGGCACTGCAAAGGCGAGGGTATATTGACATGGCCAAAGCGCCAGAAGACCGTCGAAATGTTTGTCTCAAAATTCGTCCTGAGGGAAACAAGGTACTTAAAAATGTCACAGGCCCGTTTGAGGGCGTTCTGCCGGTGGCGCTAAGTGAATTGCGGGAATCAACCCTAAAGCGACTCGACAAGGATTTGAGCAAATTAATTGTTCTATTAAACGCTGACGAGTCTGCCGAAAAAATTCTGCTGGCTAACAGCTAAGACGAACCTGTGCAGGTACTGAAATGAAAAAGGTCAGCGCGCTGGGTTTTCCGGCAAAGGTCAGACGCAACTGATTGCGGCTGAACCCAGTGCTGTTGGGCGCTGGTTGTTGGCGTCGACGCAGAGTTGACCCAGGGACGTGCGCCCTTTGCCTGCCTCGCCATCGGTGCAGGGTATCCCACGCTCAAGAGCGAAATCGATTCCCCATATATCGGTTTGTGGGAGATTTGGTGCCCGTAAAAATGCAAAAGAGGTGCGCATTTACGCGGGTTGCAGCGGTATTCCAGGGTTGACTCAGTCGCCTGGTGGTGGGCAGCGTGGCGGTGAGCCCAGTGACTGCAATACCGCCTCTGGGTCCTCTCATGATCAAAGCCGGTCAACCGCTCCGGCATGAAGCACCGCACCAGGCACTGGATGCTTTGCCGGGTTGCTTGGACGTCGTCAAAGCCGGACGCCAGCTAGCAGCGCGGTGACCTAAATCTCGACGTAGCCGCCCAGCTCTATGGCGTGTTCTAGCGGAATTTTGAAATATTCGGAAGCACCCTGCATAGAGCGATGCATGTAAATAAATGGCGCCATCAGGAGCGGAGAAGAATAGGTTGCGATAACCTGTTCTTTGCCCACGAAGAAAGAAATCTCCATCAGACTGAAGTGGAATTCGCGCGCACGCAAAAAGGCAACAGCCCGCATGACGTGCATGTCTTCCATAAAACCAAAACGCACCTCGACCGCGTGGAAATTATGATCCAGATGCTCAATCGTGACGCGATCTTTGTCGTCGACATAAGGTTCGTTGACGGTCTGGATATGCATCAAAATCACCCGCTCGTGGATCACCTTGTTGTGCTTGATGTTATGCAGCAAGGACATCGGGACTACATTCGAATTTGGCACCATAAAAATGGCCGTACCCACTACCCGCTGGGGCAGGCGACCGTTGAGGCCATCAAGAAAGGGCTTGATTTGGGTGGCCGATTCCCAGCGCGCTTTTAGTAAGCGATTTCGTCCGCTGATCCAGGACACCATCACCAACATGAGAACCGCAGCGACGCTAACTGGCAGCCAGCCGCCTTCAAAGAATTTGAATAAATTGGTTCCCAGAAAAAGCAGGTCGATAGCAAATAGACCAGCGAATAATGGAATGAACATCCACTTGTCCCAACCACGAATGGATACCATCAAAAACCCGGCCAGCACCGTGTCAATCGCCATGGCGCCGGTCACCGACACGCCGTAGGCAGCTGCCAGGTGCTCCGAACTCTTAAAGTCCAACACCAGCAACACCACACCCACAAACAGCAGGATGTTGATCTTGGACACATACACCTGGCCCATTTCTTCGGGCGAGGTGTGCTTCACGCGCAGCCGCGGTATGTAACCTAGGCGAACCGCTTGGGTCGCAATCGAAAACGCACCGGAAATCACCGACTGTGAAGCGATGATGGTGGCCATGGAGGCCAAAATTAGCATCGGCACCAAGGCCCAGTCCGGCCCAAGGCGATAAAACGGGTTGTCCAGCGCGCTCGGGTCGCTGATCAGCAATGCCCCTTGGCCATAGTAATTGAGCAGCAGGCAAGGAAACACCAGAAACAACCAGGCCCGTTGAATCGGCTGGCGACCGAAATGGCCCATGTCCGCATATAGCGCCTCACCGCCGGTCACCGCTAAAACCACCGACCCCAAAATTGCGATGGAAATACCCGGATGCTCAGCCAACAGGCTTATGCCTATCCATGGGTTTAGGGCGGCAAACACGTCCGGGTGCTGCACGATCTCCGTCAAACCGAGTACGCCTAGGCAAAGAAACCAGACCAACATGACGGGCCCGAACACGATACCGATCTTGGCCGTGCCAAATCGCTCCACAGCAAACAAGGCTGAGATCAGCGTCAATGAAATCGGGATGATGAATGGCGCCAGATCCGGCGATAACACTTTCAAACCCTCCACCGCGCTAAGCACCGAAATGGCCGGGGTAATCATGCTGTCGCCAAAAAACAGGGCGGCGCCCAAAGCGCCGGCCAGGGTGACGATCCAGCGGACACTGGAGCCCTCTCGCATGCCGTTGAGGACTAGCGAGGTGAGCGCAAAAATACCGCCCTCGCCCTTGTTATCTGCCCGCATGATGATGAATACATACTTGATCATCACCACCAGAATTAAGGCCCAGCTAATCAGGGATAAAACCCCCAAGACCGTATGTGAGATGTCCGCTCCGGGCACACCGCCTGCCGCTTCAACCGAGACCTTCAGCGCATAGAGCGGCGAGGTGCCGATATCCCCGAAAACAACGCCTAAGGCGCCCAGAATTAATGTCCCCAGCTTGGCTGAGGAATGGTCGTGATGGCCTGAATTTGACATTATTTGTGAACGGAAATGATTATTTCATTCTAATTGACATACCGCAAACACGTTAACCAGTATTGTTCGCACATCGTGAATGCAGCATCCGATTGCTGGTCGCTTCATTGCTCGGCTCAGTTGGCGCCATTTGCCACCGGGCTAACGGATACTGCAATACTTTCCCAGGGAACTGAAAATATTCCATCAGCAGTGCAAATTCGCGCGTATGGATATGCATGCGGACATGAACCCGACTGGGGGTCTGTTGATGGTGGCTTTCACAGACTGAACTCGGGCGCAGCACTAGACGACCTCGCGAGGCCAGGCTACCAACACCGTACTTTTGCACCCGGTTGTGGAAGGTGATCCCGTACATAAAACATGCTACGCCGCTTTGAATCGCCTAAAGTTAGCGGAACCGAGCTGATCGACAGGGCCCTGAGCGCAAACATCGCCGATCGCTGCCATGGCTTGAGCTAAACCTGAAAATAAATACTTTTCTCAATTTATGCTTTGCGTATTTGAAATCATTTCGACGTATTTCCGCTTTGGGCTCGTCCGTTCTTCCGCTGCGCTCGCTGTTCTCACAACTCCCGCGCCAGCCGCAACCCATCCAAAACCGCCGCATGCGTATTGCGCGCAGCCACTGCGTCGCCAATGCGAAACAGCTGAAAGCTGCCGTCTGGGTTGCTAGCCACGGTTTGGGCTTGGCCATCAATCAGCGCGCCATAGTCCACCGCACCTTGGTTGCTGGAATGGGGTTTGAGCGCAAAGTACAGGTCTTCTAGCGGCAGCGTGCCGTGGTTGACCACCACCTGGTCGACCACGCGTTCTTTGTATACGCCGCCGTAGTCGCTGCCCAGCACGGCCAGCAGTTTGCCACTCTGCGTAGGGTGCGGCGCCACCGATTGCAGGCGAAAAGTTACGGTAAACGTCACGTCGAGCTTTTGCAGGCTGCGCATATAGGGCACCAGGTTCATGGCCATCACCTCGGGCGCAAAGGTGCGGTCGGGAGTGGCCACTTCCAGATGGGCGCCGCTTTGGGCAATTACTTCGGCGGCTTGCAGGGCCGAATGGTCGCCCGCGTCGTCAAACAGCAGCACGTCCTGGCCCGGTTTCACGTCGCCGCCCAAGATGTCCCAGGCGGACACTACCAGCTCGTTGCCGGTGGACAGCACATCGGTGTGCGGCAGGCCGCCGGTGGCGATGATGACCACGTCGGGGCGCTCGGCTAGCACTGTGGTCTCGTCGGCCAGGGTGTTGAAGCGGAAAGTGACGCCGCGTTCTTCGCAGCGCGCCATGCGCCAGTCGATGATGCTCAGCATCTCTTTGCGCCGGGGGCTCAGGGCCGTCAAGCGAATCTGGCCGCCGGGTTTGGGCGCGGCCTCCATCACGGTCACCGTGTGGCCGCGTTCTGCGCTCACACGCGCCGCTTCAAGCCCCGCGGGGCCCGCGCCGATGACCAGTACTTTGCGCTGGGTGGGTGCGGGCGCAATGGTGTGGGGCAGGGTGAGTTCGCGCCCGGTAGACGGGTTGTGGATGCAATAGGCCTCGCCCCCGGCGTAGATGCGGTCCAGACAAAAGTTGCCGCCCACGCAGGGGCGGATGGTGTCTTCGCGGCCTTCCACAATCTTGCGCACGATGTGCGGGTCGGCCATGTGGGCACGCGTCATGCCCACCATGTCGAGCTTGCCGCTGGCAATGGCGTGGCGCGCGGTATTCACATCTTGGATCTTGGCGGCATGGAAGATAGGGATGTCCACATGCGCGCGCAGGCTGCCTGCAAAGTCCAGGTGCGGCGCGCTGCGCATGCCTTGCACGGGAATCACGTCGGTCAGGCCCGCATCGGTGTCAATGTGGCCGCGGATGATGTTCAAAAAATCCACCATGCCCGACTTGGCCAGGTAGCGGGCAATACCCAGTCCTTCGTCTTGCGTAAGGCCGCCGGGGCGCACCTCGTCGGCCACGCCGCGCACGCCCAAAATAAAGTCCGGCCCCACGCGCTGGCGAATGGCCTGAATCACTTCCAGCGTAAAGCGCACCCGGTTTTCCAGCGGACCGCCATAGGGCGCGTCCAGTGTGTTGGTGGCTGGCGACCAAAACTGGTCCATCAGGTGGCCATAGGCCTCAAGTTCCAGCCCGTCCACGCCTGCGGCGTGCATGCGCTCGGCGGCATCGGCGTAGTCCTGGATGATGCGGGCAATGTCCCAGTCTTCCATGCGCTTCGGAAACGCCCGGTGCGAAGCCTCGCGCTCGTGCGAGGGCGACACCACCGGCAACCAGTCGGCCTTGGACCAGCTGGTGCGCCGCCCCAGGTGGGTCAGCTGAATCATCACTGCGGCGCCGTGCGCGTGGCAGGCGTCGGTGAGTTCGCGCATCCAGGGCACGACCTCGTCCTTGTAGGCCAATATGTTGTTGAACACCGGCGGGCTGTCGCGCGACACCGCCGCAGAACCCGCCGTCATGGTCAGCGCAATACCGGCTTTGGCGCGCTCCACGTGGTAGGCGCGGTACTTGGCCTTGGGCATGCCGTCCTCTGGGTAGGCGGGCTCATGCGAGGTGATCATCAGGCGGTTTTTAAGCCGCAGGTGCTTGAGCTGAAAGGGCTGGAGCAGGGGGTCGTTGGAAGGGGCGCTGGACATGGGCTTTTCTCGGTTGCTTGGCGGATTTTCAATACCACTGGTCAGGCATAGACGCTTTTTTGCGGTCCATGAAGTCGCGGATGGATTCGTCCACCGCCACGTCCAGCTCCGGCGCCACATAGTCGGCCAGCGACTGTTTCCAGCGCTTGTTCGCGCGGGTGGCAGCGTCGGTCTCGCCGGCTTCAGTCCAGGTCTCAAACGGCGTGTCGTCCGAGATGCTGGAGTCGTAAAACGCTGTGGTGTAGTTGGCCATGGTGTGGGCGCTGCCCAGGTAGTGGCCGCCGGGAGTCACCTGCTCAAAAGCGTTCATGGCCAGGGTGTTGTCGTCCACCGTAACGCCGCCCAAGTAGCTGTGCAGCGCGCCACAAAAGTCGGCGTCCATCATGAATTTCTCATAGCTCATGGAGAGCAATCCGTCCAAAAAGCCAGCCGAATGCAAGATGAAATTGGCTCCGCAATGCACCGCCGACAACATGGACATCACGCTTTCCTGCATGGCCTGGCCGTCGGGCAGCTTGGATGTGGTGAACGACCCGGCGCAGCGCAACGGCAAATTCAGCCGCCGGGCCAGTTGCCCCACCACCATGGAGCCTATGGCCGGCTCGGGTGTGCCAAAGGTAGGCGAGCCTGAGCGCAGCGACATGCTGGAGAGGAAGTTGCCATAAATCACCGGCGCGCCGGGGCGCTCGAGCTGCGTCATGGCGCAGCCGACCATGGTCTCGGCGTGTGCCTGGGCAATCGCCCCGGCGTTGGTGACTGGCCCCATGGCACCGCCCAGAATAAAGGGCACGATCACGGCGGCCTGGTTGGCGCGGGCGTAGGCGCGGGCCGATTTGGTCATGGTGCCGTCCCATAACAGCGGCGAGTTGACGTTAACGTTGCCCAAAATCACGCAGTTTTTGTCCACAAAGTCGGCGCCAAACAGCAGGCGGCTCATGGCAATCGAGTCTTCGGCGCGCTCCTCAGAGGTAATCGAGCCCATGTAGCCTTTGTCCGAATAGCGCATATGGGCGTAGACCATGTCCAGATGTCGCTTGTTAACTGGCACATCGGTGGGCTCGCACACCGTGCCGCCGCTGTGGTGCAGCCAGGGGGAGTTGTAGGCCAGCTTAATGAAGTTTTGAAAGTCGTCCAGCGTGCCGTAGCGCCGCCCGCGGTCCAGGTCCATCACAAAAGGCGAGCCGTAGGCGGGTGAAAACACCACGTTGTTGCCGCCAATCTGCACCGAATGTGCCGGGTTGCGCGCGTGCTGTGTGAATTCTTTGGGCGCGGTTTTGAGCACTTCGCGCAAATGGCCGGGCTCAAACTTCACCCGCATGCCGTCCACCTTGGCACCGGACTTTTTGAACATCGCCAGCACTTCGTCGTCGTCGCGGATGTCCAGGCCCACTTCGGCCAGGATGCGGTCGGCCGTGGCCTCGATCTTGAGCAGGCTTTCCTCGCCCATGATGTCGTAGGTGGGAATGACGCGCTTGATATAGGCCGGGCCGGTGATTTTGGCGTTGGGGTCGCGCCGCTCGCGCCCGCCGCTGCGCCGGCCGCGTTTGGGTTCGGCAGTGGCCATAGTTGTGCTTTGGGTATCAGATTCACTCATGCCAATTTTCTCCGGGTTGGGTGACTCGCTCGCTGGATAATAGGTTCTACATGGCAGTTTGTGACCTGCCTGCATTTTCATCCAAGCCATCAATCCAATACATGCTAAAGCGCTTTGACCAGCCCGCCATGGGCAATCTGATCACCTTTGAGGCGGCAGCGCGCACCGGCAGCTTTACCAAGGCGGCGCTGGAGCTGGCAGTGGGCCAACCGGCGGTGAGCCACGCTATTCGGGTGCTGGAAGACGAGCTGGGCGTGGTGCTGTTCGACCGGCGCCACAAGGGCGTGGAGCTGACCGAGGCCGGGCGCTACCTGCTGGAGCAGGTGAGCCTGGGCCTGACGCTGATGGACCAGGCCCTGCGCGAGGTGCGCAGCATGACGCCGGGTCATCAGGTCACGCTGGCGGTGTCCACGGCTACGGCCACCTGGTGGCTGATGCCGCGCATTGCGCGCTTTAAGCAGCAACACCCGGACATTGAGCTGCGCTGCATCACCACCGACATCGACCTCGACCTGGAGCGCGAACGCATTGACCTGGCCATCACCCTGGGTAGCGGCGACTTTGCCCAGCACGCACGCTGGCGCTTTGTGGACGAGGAAGTGTTTGCCGTCTGCAGCCCGGCTTTTCTTGCTGCCAACCCGCAGTTGCATGGCCCGCAAGACCTGGCCAACAGCACCTTGCTGCACCTGGAAGAGCGCTACCGCCCACGCCTGGACTGGTCGATCTGGCTGGCGCGCTTTGGTGTGAGCGCCGCGCGCGCGGGCAAGGCGCTGACGTTTAACGACTATTCCATCGTGCTGCAAGCCGCGCTCGAAGGCCAGGGTTTGGCCCTGGGCTGGCGCCACATCGTGGAGCCGCTGATCGCCCAAGGCCGCCTGGTGCGCCCGGTGCCCCAAAGTGTGACCACCGACCAGCCCATGTACATCGTCGCGTCCCGGGCCGGGCGCGCGCGCAGTGACGTAATGGCTTTAAAGGACTGGCTGGTGGTGGAGGCGGCACAGGACTTGTCGCGGGATCTGGCCCAAGACGAAGCGCTTGCAGCGCCTTAGATCATCAGAGGGATGCGCGCTGCAACTCGGCGTTGCGCTCGCGCAGGCGGCCCGACTCGGGTGCCTGTGCAAGCTGGGTGACCGGGCATGCGGCGCGCACGCGGTCGTGGAAGTCATGAATACAGTGTTCGTAGGACGATAGCGGGCCAAACTCAAACCCATGCGACTCTAGGCCCCGCTGCACGCGCTCGCACAGGGTTTTGTCCTCAGCGCTCACTTGGCGGTTGATGCGCTCGTTGAGGTAGCGCAGCACCTTCATTTCACGCCGGGCGTCCGGGCGCACATAAATGGGGTAGCGCACGCTGCAGGTGGTGGCGGTTTGGGGCAAAAATTGGAAGATGTCCATGCTGTCGCCATAGATGTCCAGGCCGATATTGGGCGGCATGGTGAAAAACATCCAACTCGTGCGCACCGCTTCGGGCAGATGGCTGTTCAGACCCGGCGCCATCTTCTGGTACATGCGCTCGGCCCAGTTGGACGAGGGCGTCTCGCGCAGCACGCTCTTGCTGCCGGCCACGCCATGGCGGTTGATGAAGCCGGTGATGTCACTGTCAAGCATGCGGTGGTAGCCGGGGTGGCCGACGGGCACGTGGTAGTTTTCCAGGTTGTTGTCTACGCCAACTTTCCAGTTGCAGTTCCAATGGTCGACCCAGGGCGCAGCCAGCGGCACCATTTCTTCTAGGCGGTAGGGCTCGATCAGCGGCAAATAATCGGCCCACAGGGTGTGCAGGCTCTCGCCGCCCGGGACGATGCGCACAAACACCAGGCCGCAAATCACTTCAAGCTCCAGCGCGCGCAGCCCCAGCGCGGACTTATCGGGGTCGGCAAAAGTGGCCTCTGAGGGGCGACCGGCCAGGCTGCCAGCGGTGTCGTAGCTCCAGCCGTGGTAGGGGCAGGTCAGCCGCGCTTTGCACTGGCCTGCGCCGTCGAGTATCTTGGCGCCCCGGTGGCGGCAGGCGTTGATAAATGCGCGCAACATGCCGTCGTCTGAGCGCAGCACCAGCACCGGGTCGCGCAGCAGGTCAAAGGTGACAAAGTCGCGCGGGTTCTTCACCTCATTGACATGGCAGACAAACTGCCACGAGGTGCGAAACAGCGCTTCAAACTCCAGATCCACCAGTTCTGTATTGCGATACGTCCAGGCTGGCAGGGTGGGGCCAGGGTGACGCAGCGCAGAGGTATAGGACATGGAGTGCCTTGGATGGTGCAAATTCAGGGAAGCGGTTCAAGCAAATGCTGCACCGATGCCAGGCACACCGCGTGGGCCTGTTTGGTGCGGAAAAACTTAGGGTCCAGGGCTGCGTGCAGCCACAGGCCGGTGATCAGCGCCATCAGGCCAATGGCCTGTTGCAGCGTGTCTGCCGGGGCGTTGCGCTGGCGGGCCAGACGCTCAAACACGTCCTGGTAAATTTGCAGATCGACTTGGTAGAGCGCGCGGTCGAGCTTGTTGAGCTTGGGGTATTTGGGGATCACGCTCCAAAACCCCAGCCAAATGCGCAGGTTGTTGGTGTTGAAAATTTTGGTGTCAAAGTTTTTGGCAATGCAGGTGCGCAGGGCCTGCGCCGGGTCCTGGGTGTCCTTGATGCCGTCCAGGGTGTAGGCGGTCCAGCTGTCGCAAAGCTGCTGGTAGGCCGCCAAAATGAGTCCTTCCTTGGAGCCAAAGTGGTGGTTGATCAGCCCGCGCGAGACGCCGCCCTCAGAACAAATGCGCTCAATCGTGGTGCCGCTGTAGCCATGCTGCGCAATCGAGCGTGTCGTGGCAGCAATTAACAGGCGCCTGCGCACCTCGGGTTGCTCGCGCACACGGCTTGCGGGCGCCGCACTAGCGCTGCTGCTTTGGGGCTTGGATGGGGCCATGGATGCTGGTTGCTAAATCAGGCCATTTTTGCACTTCGCCACTTCTAGCTTGCGGCGGGGGTGTTTTGGACCGCGTCGCGCAGCGCCGCCAGATACCACTCGGAGTAGCTGCGGGCGTAGATTTCCATCGGTGCGTAGGGGCCAGGCTCAAAAAAGGCCGAGTTCACGCCGCGCTGGTTAAGTTCGATGATGTGCTTGTCCTCCTGGCTGGTATGGTCCCACAGCCAAGTCACTGCGTCGGTCTGGTAGTCCACGCCCTCGACCGCGTCCTGGTCCACCAGCCAAATCAGCTCGAAGGCGGTTGTGTCCACGGCTTGCGGGATGGTGCGGTACAAGAGCGTGTAGTCCGGGTAGGCCACAAAATTAGAGGTGGGGCCGACATCAATAAAGGACGATCCACCGTCATAGCCCCGGCCTTTGAAGTCACCCATCAAAGGTGCTACCGGCAAGCCGTCACGGCTGCCGCTGACCATGGGCGTCACCAAGGCCGAGCGGATGCTGTCGGCACTTTCCTGGCCAGGGCGGGCATTGCTGAAGTAGAAATCGCAGTCCTGCAAGTTCAGGCCCAGCAAAGCGTCGCGCTGGCGCATGGCGTCGTCGGGCCCGTCGCGCAGGGCTTGGCTGCGGGAATAGGTATGGCGTTTTGCATATTCTTGGTGGGCCGGGCCGCAGTGGTAACACTCTTGGTAGTTTTCTTCCACCAGTTTCCAGTTGGCCTGTATCAGATAGGTTTTGCGCGCAATCACCTTGGCCCGGCCCCAGCCGTAGACCTTGGCGGAGACAGAAAACGCCTCGCGCACATGGTCCAGGCCCAAAGGCCGCTCGGCCAGGCTGATAAACACCATGCCTTCTTCGACCTGCAAATGCGCCTGCTTGAGTGGGAATTTGTTGCGGTCGAAGTCGTCAGGCATGGCGCGCGCGCTACTCAGGGCGCCTTGGGTATCGTAGGTCCAGGCGTGGTAGGGGCAGACAAACTTGCCATTGCTGGCGTGGCCCTGGGTTTGCGTGCACACGCGCGAGCCCCGGTGGCGGCAGACGTTGAGCAAGGCGCGCAGGGCGCCGTCCTCGCCGCGCACGATCACCAGCGATTCGCCGGCAATCTCGGCCGTAAAAAAGTCGCCCGGGTTGGCGGCCATGCTGGTGTGCCCCACGCAATGCCAGTGCGCGAGCACAAAGTGGCGCATGTCCCAGGCAAACAGTGCCGGGTCGGTATAGAAGGCGCGTGGCAGCGCGTGGCCGTCTTGACACTGGGCCAGCGCGGCGCGCACGGTTGCCAAGCCTGAAGCCGTAGGCGCTGGAAAAGCAATTTTTGTTTCGGTATGCATAGCGCGAAAGGTCTAGCGCAGGGGCGGCGGCGTGGCGCGCCTGCGCGGCGGGGAATAAAAAGGCCTGTCCACAATCCAGCTGCGCACGTTTCTGCGTTCCCATTGCAGCTCGCGGTGCAGGTAGAGGTCTACCCACATGCTGGCCTTGCTGTCAAAGTGTGGCGCGTCGATTTTGGCGATGGCGATATTGCGTTTGAGGGTGGGCGACCACAGGGCGGCGGTGATTTCCCCGATTTGCTGGGTATTAGCCTCGTCGGCGTAAATAAGCGAACCATGCGCTGGCTTGTTACCTTCGAGCTCCAGGCCAACCAGCTTGCGCCGCACGCCCCGTGCTTTTTCAGCCAGCAGTGCGCGCCGGCCATTGAAATGGCCTTTTTCGAGCGCTACCGTCCAGTCCAGATTGAGTTCCCAGGGCGAGCTTTCGCGCCCCAGGCGGATGGTGTGGTTGCAAGAAATAAAGTCCACATGCGGCAGGATGAACCCGGCCTCAATGCGCGCCATCTCCAGCGCCCGGTAACCCATGGGCGTGATGCCTCGGTGGTGGCCCACTTCCATCA
>Ga0214919_10000750_pt1 | contig 55721 bp, 50 predicted proteins | sample LL1503_MetaG_FD_177994 | JGI IMG/M metagenome (GOLD analysis project Ga0214919, IMG submission 177994) | Freshwater microbial communities from Lake Lanier, Atlanta, Georgia, United States - LL-1503 | ecosystem: Environmental > Aquatic > Freshwater > Lake | place: USA: Georgia | collected... | reverse complement strand
TCTATTGATGTCATAATTAATCTTTTTTAGGTTTTAGTTCTTCAATTTTGTTTTCTCTACCTGCATTTATTCCTCTACCATACCAATAACATTCAGTTTCATATTTAGCCTTTTTCTCCATTTCAAGGGCTTGATGTTTAGCATTTATCATAGCAATTGATAATTCATTTATATTTATGCGATTTTCTAAAAAGTCTATCAGTTCATTATCAATAGCTTCATATAACCACTCTACTGCTGTTTGTTTCATATTATTTAAGGTTGTTTAAGTTTAGCATATCCACTCCATCCTTCTGATATAGGAGTTTTGCCATTATATTGAACTATTTCAAACTCTACTTCAGGATAGGCAGCTATTCTAGCCTCTATATTATCAAACACTTGTGCATCTCTGTTTATTTGTTTGACATCATCTGGATGTAATGGAAGTTCTGCATGTTTAGCATATTCTACCACCCATCCTTGTTCTGTTTTATGTATTTTACCTTTCATAGTTTTACTTTTTAAACTGTTTCAAATTGTAACGGTTTGCATGAATTTTTCCTAAAACTTCATGTAAATATTTGCACAAAGTGCTGTTTTTCGATACCTATTGCAAAATGTTGCTTATTTTCAACATTCCTTTGTATAATGTGTATTATATTACACATTTTCGTTGGAATTTGTGTCTTTTAAAGCACATTGTTCACAATATCGTGGAGGTAGGTAGGTTCCTTTGGAGAATGTATATTCTATTTCTTCCTTTGTAAAATCTACACCAGTCTTTATAATCACTCTACATTTGCTACAAAGCATGGCTAAATTACCTCCATTGAACTTAACTATTGCTTTTTCCATAATAATAGTCTTTTACTTGTAGGTTCTATTTCAATAGACATACCATTTAGTTCTAAAGAATCCTCTTCAGAAAAATCTACACCTGCTACCATTGCAGCATTTGTTATAACATCCTTTATAAGCATAGCTGATGTCTCCCAGTTAAATATATAGTTTGGATATTTATAAGGAATTTTGTCTTCATCTATAATTACAGTGAGGATGAATTCTTTCTTCATCATGCTTTTTGGTTTAAACTTCTTCTAATTGTGTTTGTGTTAATAGTTCATCCATAGAGAATGCTGTATCATTGCAATCCTTAATCATTTCCATTAGCAGTAATAAGTTTTCATGTGTAAATGCAAATCTGCTAGCACGATAGTATTCATAAGGAAGACAACAATCATCTAGAGCTATTTCATCTATGTGTACACCAAGTTGTTTAGAAGTGATGCTCCACACTGTATATATAATGTGATAGGTTTCTCCCTTCTTTATCCATTTGTCAACAGACACCTCTTTAGGTCTGTTTTTGTCATTAATACAAATTGCTTCTATCATTGTATAAAGATATAAAATAAAATAGCCCCTACAAAATGTAGAGGCTATATTATTATAATTAAAATTATTATAGAGTGTAAGAAAATACAAGACAAACAACCTTAATAGGTTCTGTTTTAACTGTGTTCATAAAACGAGCATCAATAGAAATCTTCTTTTGTTGCATTCCTATATAAGGAGAATACATAAAGTTTGTTGTCATTGCATTCTTTGTATAAAAAGCTGGTCCTGCAGATGCTCCAAAATAGAACATGTTGTCTATAGAATATCTAAATCCTAAAGTTGTAGGAACCTGAGAGAACTTAAGTCCTTCTGCATCTTGATATTTTGTGTAACCAAGGTTTGCTACAGCTGTAATTTTCTTAGATATCTTATAGTTCATCTCAACTAATGTACTTCCTAATGTAATTCTTGTAGTGGGAACATCTGTATCTGCAGGAAGAGATGTAACTAAACCAATCCTGTAATTGAACTTACTTACTTTTTTAGTTTGTGCAAATGACATTGTTGATAAGCAAATTGCTGAGAATAAAATAAATACTTTTTTCATAACTGTGTTTTTTTAATTGTTTAATTGTTTATAAAAATTTTATCTGTCACTGTGTAGTGACCATCTACTGATTTTGTACAACTTACCACTGGAAACCAATCAGTTGAGTTGTTAGATCTTTCTAATATGTAATATAACACATTTTCTTCATTGGAAGCAGACCAATCAACTCTAACCCAATAGGCTTTAACAAGTGTTAGTGTAAATGTTTCAAGTTTAATAGGAAGACAATGATGATCATCTTCATCATCTTCTTCTTCATGATTTCCATGATCTTCTACAGCAGATTCGTCAGAACTGATATCAATATATCTAACAATAGATGTTGATGTTACACCATTAACATCCACTTCTTTTATTCTATAATATATATCATCAGTGTCTGGTTGTATTTCTGTAATAACATCTGATTTAGTACAAGAAGAAAAGGCAATAATTAAAATAAGTAGGTTTTTTTTCATTTTGTTAGTTTTGTAAATTTACGAAATAGTTTTCAAACTGGTCATAAAAAAAGCCTGATATTTACATACCAGACTCCTTTTATTAAAGAAATATTACTTCTGAACAATAAACTTTATGACACTGATTTTTTTGTCAATAGTGATTTTCATAATGTAAATACCATTTGATAGATTTTCTGATAGTGATAGAGTGCCATATGTAGTTTGTTTGGCTTTTCTAACCACCACTCTTCCCATAACATCTATTATTTCAACATCAGCCTTACCAGCTTGACTGTTGATTTTAAATGTTCCATTGTTTGGGTTTGGATAGAGCAATACATCATCAACAATAGGTTCATATACAGGAGTTTCTTCAGTCATTGATCTAGCTCCTGTTGCACAACCTGTGTGAGTTATTGTAACACTCTTAGCTGCACTTAAAATACCACAAGCTGTAGATGCTTGCACTTTAATAGATCCTCCTATATAGCCTGTAATGAATCTAACAGTGATTACAGAGGAATCTAAATTAGAAGCCACTGGTACAACACCTGTTGGTCTTGTCCATCTATATTTACTAGGTGCTGCTGTTGTAGCAACAGATAGTGCAGGAATAACAGCAAAACAAACTGTATCACCAATACAAGCATTATATATTCCTGTATTAGTTATAAGACTTATTGGTGTTGCTGGTGTAAATAATATGGTTTTAGCAGTTCCCTGTACACCACAAGAAGATTCTCCTTTAACAGCCAATGAACCACCAATATATCCAGCATCAAATCTTAAATTGATAAAAGAGCTGTCAGCACTTGCTAATATAATAGTGGTGAATTTAGGAATAGTCCATCTGTATTTAGAACTAATAAGTTGTGTAGCAGTGGGTGTAGGACTTGTAACACTATATAAAACTATATTCCCTATACAAGGAGTGATGTTTCCTGTATTTGGAGTGATTGCTGTAGGTGTGGCAGGAAGATATTTACTAATAGAAAGACTTGATGTAGGGCCTGCACCACAAGCATTACTTGTAGAAACGTATAAAACACCTGAAGTTTTAAGAACAGCTGAAATAGAAGATGTTCCTTGTCCTGTTTTAATTGAATTACCAGTTCCTGTTATAGACCAATAATATGTAGTGTTTGGAGAAGATGTTACATAATAAGCTTGCAATGTATCACAAGCTGGAGCAGTTCTGTTTCCTAATATAGCCACTGATGTGGGAATAGTAGGTTGTGGGTTAATTACAACTGTTGTAGCAGAAGAAATAGCACCTGTAGCAACATCCTTTGCTTTAACAATATATGTACCACCTACAAGACCTGTAAAAGAAGTGGAAGAACTGTATGTAACACCATCAATAGTGAATTGTAATCCTGTAGCAACAGATGTAATGTTAATTGTTCCTCCAAATAAACATGTTGGTTGTACAACACTTACAATAGGAGCAGATGGTGTAACAGCTACAACAGCTTGATTGGATGTAAAGCTTGTAGAATATACATAATCATTAGCTTCATTTCCATTATTATCACCAGCTACAGCAGATACATAAAACTTCACTCTAGCTTGACTAGCTGTAGGACTAGCAGGAGCAACCCAATTAAGATTGGAATAGGTGTAACTAAGAGAAGCCACAGATGTAACAGCATTTGCATGACTAAGTTCATATGTGGAACCACCAGCTGTTCCTTTAATAGAACTATTAGCATTAGTGGTTGTCCATGTTCCTACAACAGCATGTGTAAGGGTGTCAATTGCCTTAATAGAAAATCCCCACACAGATCTGTTAGCTGTGGCATGAGAAATCTTTACAGTGAAAGGATAGGATGTTCCAGGTGTATAAATAGATGGTAGTCCTGTTAAGACAATACCACCACCTGCAACATTCAAAGAATAATCACCATGACAGCTAGTACAATTTTTTACTGTTGTAACATTTAATCCAGGAGCTGTTGTATATCCTGTTGGTGCATTTGGATTACTAAGAGTGTAAGCCATAAGGCCTACACCAATAGTCAAAAGGGTAATTAGTTTTTTCATAGTTTAGTATATGATTCGCTTATTAAAGTGAGTTTAAAACATGTAGAACCAGCCACTTTAGATAGTTTATAAGTTAATTTATGCACTACATTATTTCCCTCTTTTATACGAATAGCATATGTACCCACTTTTAATCCAGTGAATGAAACAACTGTTCCTGTTTTATTATAATTTGTTGTACTATTAAGACTCCAAAGATATGGTGCTGTTCCATTACCACAAGTCAAATTAATAACACCATCGTAAGTGTTACTGCAAGCTGGTCTTGTTACAGAAGTAGTTAACGCAAAAAAACCATTATTAAATGTCAAAGACTTACCATATGTAATAGCTGTATAAGTTGCTTTAGGAAGAAAAGCTACACTAATCCAAGAAGCACCTGAATCATAAGGAACAGTTGCCACTATAACACCTGACGTATTTTGAAACTCCATAGTTCCAGCAATATTTGTAACTAAATAAATACTGTTATATTGTGGATAATAAGTAAAAGTTGAAATTACAGGAGTGATACAAGCTCTGCTTAAACTATCAGCAGGTGGTACACCTGTACAACCTGCTGGACTTGTAGTGTAACTTCTTGCTTGCCTCCCACTATTACAACTTCCCCACGCACTATAAGTGAATGAACATGGTGTTACTGGTGGAGTGTAAATAAACAAAGGACTTGTTGTATTAACACCTTGTGATGTAGTTATAATAAACATACCACCACTAGGAGCATTTATATATTGAGTGGCTGATAGATTAACAGTTACATTTATTGTTGTATCTGTTATAGCAGTAACTAAAACAAGAGCTCTAACTGCTGTTACAAGCTCAACACTCACCATTCCTAAGAAATTTCTACCTCTTATTAAAACTGATGTTCCATAACCTCCTGATGTAGGAGTGATTGATGTAACCACTGGAGGCTGTGGTCCTAATGTTGTAAATGTAAGATCAGAACCCCATCCTATTCCTGATGAATTAACAGCAAATGCTCTTACGTGATAGAGAGTGTTTGTATCAAGAGGAACACCATTCAATGGAAATGCAAATGAAGCTACAGACAGATTATAATCATTATATTTAGCACCACCTACACGACTAACAGTGTCTACAATAGGATTTTTACTAATAATAACTGCTCTACTTGTAACAGCAGATGCTCCAGCTGATGTAACAGTACCACCTGACCATACACTTGTTGATGTAATGTTATAAGGAGTGGTTGTTGTTATTACAGGAACAGTTGCCACTGGAGGACCAGATTGATAAAGTCCTATACTTGGAGGATTTGCTAATGTATTTCCTGCAAAATCTGTTGTAAATCCTGATATTGCAATTCCTGTACTAGAAACAGGAGAACCAACTGCTCTATTAAGATTCCAGTTTTCTGGAAGAGCAGCTGTTGTATCAACAAAAAGATTACTATTTGTTGAAAATTCATTAGTTCCTAAAGCACCACCCATTCTTGTTAAGTTTGTTATAACACCTGTTGCTCCTGTATAACTAAATCCACCTTTAACATAATAGATGTTGTTAGAATGCTTAAATCTATTAAATCCACTAGGAATCATTTGCATTCCTGTTGTATTATAAAATACGTTATTTCTTAGGTCTATGAGAGTATCAAATCCTCTACCCCATATTGTATTATCACTAGAATATTGAACTGTGAGTCTATTACTAGCATTTGAGTTATCCCAACTATTATAATATCCAGATGAAGAAACATTTGGTGGCATGCTCCATGTTATTCCTTTCATATTCCACGGTGGGAAAAAGATAATTTCTTGCTGTGTAGCAGTTGCTGTTGCAGGTTGACTTAATGTTAGTGTAGCATTTGTTGAAGTACCAGTCTTAGCTGTTATCCAAGCCATTGGTGATTCTGGAAGATATGAATTATTGTCATATCCTGCCACTTGACTACCTGTTGATTGATTGCCTGCAACCATACCACCTGTTTCAGTCATACCAGTGACTATATTGCTACCATTTGTGAAATTACCATATCCTGCATTATATCCATTAGTAAGGTTTTTATTACCAAAGAACCAAAATTGATTAAAGTTAGTACCATTACCTTTTCTGTCATAACCAAAATTAGGTCCAGACATTCTTGAAGAGTTGTTTTCAATCAGTACATTATTCCAAAGAGATATGTTGTGAACATTACCTGTAAATGGGTCACCAGCTCCTCCATGTAAATAACCAAACTGATACATACCAATACACTTATTAAATGCAAATGTATCATATTGAGCACCAGATGTAGAATCTCCAAGGTCAAGATTACCAATTTCCATAGCGTGCCTAACATCTATTATAGTGTTATATGCAATTCTACTATGCTTTAAATCAAATATATCAAAAGCAACACCTAGCATTCCTTGTCCAGAACTGTTTCTTCCACTCTTACCCCATGATGATTCTATATAATTATGAGAAAAATCATTATAATCACCATTTAAACCATCAAAAGCACCTGCACCAATATCATGTGTACCAAAGGTATCTGTACAAGCCATCATGTTAATCATTGTATCATATGTAAACTTATTATAACTACCAGCAACTGAACCAAATGCAAATGATACATTCTCAAATCTACAGTTTTTTACCTCACAATGATTAGTTGCATATCTTCTTACATTTGGATCTGCATTATAACCATTAGGCCATTCTCCAAATATAAAAACACTTCTTGTATATGCTGGGTTACTATGGTTTGTAGCAGGGAATCTAGAATCTATAAAGTTTAATCCATCTATAGTGATGTATTCAACCCCAGCAAATTCAAATATATTATGTTGTATTTGTGTATTTCCTCTAATAGGAGAAGATGCTGTAGGGAAATAGAAATTAGGTTTAGCACCTGTACCATAAGATGTTATAATGATTGGTTTAGCTGCTGTTCCACTAGGAGAAGTGTATCCATATCTAGGATCATTAATCCAGCTACAACTTACATATTCAAAACCTGATGTACCATTGTATCCATTAGCAAACACATCACCTTTCTTAAATAATACACTATCTCCAGGTTGGAATGTTACATTATTTACTGTAATTAAATTTTGTAATTTTATTAATGTTTGATAAGGAGTAGATATAGTACCATTCCCTGTATTGTCATTACCTGTTGATGAAGAGAAATACCATCCTCTGTTAGCAGAAGCAGCAGATGTTGTAAATGTAACATTAGCACCATATGCTGTGCCTGCACTATTAATAGCATAAGCTCTAACATGATACTGAACTCCTGGAAGTAATGGAGCAATTGTTGCTGAGAATGATCCTGTTCCTGAACCATTAGATAGTCTATTACTAAGCTTATCAATTGTAGGATTGACAGATGTGCCCCAACAAACACCTCTTTCTGTCACTGTAGTACCACCATCAGAACTAACATTACCTCCTAATATAGAAGTAAATTTTGTGGTTGATGTAGCAGTGGCTGTTGAAACTGTTGCTACAGCTTTAGGAGAGTTAATACCTTTGTTTGGAGGATTTACAGGATAACCTGCAGAAACAAAAAATGCTAACATTGTAAATGTTAACAATAACAAGAGTTTTTTTGCATAACTCTTTGAACTACAATAGTTTAACATGGGGATTTAAATTTTGGTGTTAATTAAAAATATAATCAACACCAAAATTATGCTAAACTAATGAAACCACCAAATAAATTTATTTTATTTTTCTAAAACGTATAACATATTCTTTATATTCCTCTGAAGGAGCATAAAAATACTTATTTCCAGTGATGGTTAACCTGGAAGATCTTCTTCTAAATACAGAATCCATTAGCTTTCCTACATTACAAGTGATGTCATCAGAATAGCTATTGATGTGATTTCTAGTGTGTTGTCTACTTGAATAGACTAGTGTTGCATTACGCATGTGTGTTGGTTTTTTATTGTAAAGATTAATTTATAGTTTAGTGATGATCACAACATCTCCATGCACTGTAGCTTCTACATCATTCCATTCTGTCTTATTAGGAGAAATAGATGTTAAATACATTTCAAATAGTTTTTCATCTGTTATACTGTCTCCTATTCCAAATGGTTGTACACCATCACCTGTTTTTCTATATTTGTTTGTAGAGCACCAGCTCAACACCCAATTAGAATAATGTATCACATCTGCTGAACTAAACTGTATAGGAGTGGGTTTTTCTAACATTTGTACATCCATTTTTGGAAGGTCTTCTAAATGATCAGTTGTCCCAATGATTTTCCATCCTCTTTGAGGCATAGATGTGTTCTTTATGATTTTATACATAATAACACCATTCCACATATAATTTCCTTCTGTAATACTTGACTCTTCCATTAAATAATAATGGTGTTCAATTTTTAAAATCTTCATAATTAATTGATTTTTAATGAATTAAAAAAAAGCTCCTGACAAATTAATGTCAAGAGCATTTCACACATACACACAAACTAATATTTTCCGTAATATCTACTTACATTTAATGCAATGCACCACTGATTGAACGATAGTTGTTCATCTGGTGTGACTGTTGTTACTCCTGTTGAGCATGAATCAATTGGTTTACTCTCACCAAATATGATTTTAATTAAAATTGTTTTCATAACTAAATTTGATTTTGTTCAGAATCATTATCATTATCATCAACATTCCACTCTTCATCACCCTCTAATATATATTCTTGTTGATCGTAATATTCATAATATGGAGCAATGATTGCTTTTTCCATATATATATTAGGAACAAGTTTATACATATCATTATATTGCACCTCATCATCATCTATATAACGCTCATCAACATCCACCTTTATAAATCCATCATAATTCTCCATAATGGTGTTAACATCTGTTATTGTAATATCTCTCAACTCATCAGTGTGGTCACCTTCATCAATCCAACCTATTTGATGAGGTTGTGCAATGATGTAATATTCTGGTGTGTTAGGATTGGTGTGTGAGATGATGTACAATTCAACAGGAGCACCATGTGTTCTCATATATTCATCATGATCACGAGGAACTTCTTCAAGCATTACCACTTTGAGCTGTTGTCCAACATTAGTGTAGAACAACATTCCTTTCTCAAGGGACCTTGGCATGTAAGATTTTAATACAAGCTTTGCTAACTGATACATAATAATTTGTTTTAATGGGTTGAAACTTGATATGTTGGGTGATTGGGAATTATGTAGTTCCCTGTATTATGATGTCTCATATATTTTCTTGTATCTCTTCTAATTTCTCTTTTACTAGGAATGTAAGAATACTGAGGTGTACAACTATATATGCACAACAATAATAATATGTATTTCATTTGTTTTGTTTTAATGTGTAAGTTCTCCCTACGTCTAAATAGATTTCAGGAGACCCTTCACACATAATTATTTAATAAGAACGTCTTATGTTATGTTTCTTTATTCCTTCACCAGTCATTGTTCTTGAATCACCATGACATCCATATCCATTGTGTGAACATCCTGATAGAAATGCAAGCAAGAACATACAAATCGTTGCAATGATGAGAAGAGTTGTCACTCCCTTTAGTTCAACAAGATTGTTGTGTAACACTTCTTCTCTTGTGTCCATTGGTCTTGATTTAAATATAATCATCAATACAAAGGATGCAAGTGCTCCCATTAAGATGATTATATAATGTCCTATTTCTGTACAGGAAGAGAAGAAATGATATATGAATGCTCCTACAAATACGATTGTAGCTATTAATAATAGCCAATAAATGATTTTTTTCATGTTTGTGTGTTTTGTTTATAAATGTATGTTTATTTGTTTAAATAAAAGCCCAGATGTAGAAACATCAGGCTTGTTCTTCCATAATTAACCCCACGTTAATCTCTCAAGGTCTTCCATAATAGGAAGAAGGGCAAGAGCATCTTGTAATGTCTCAGCCCAAATCTTGTGTCCATCAATAAGCCAATAGTGCTCATTTGATATTGTTATTTTTTCTGTTGTCATTTTCTTGTTGGTGTTTTAACTTTGATGAATGAATCAAAATAACAAAATGCTCCTAAATAGCCCATTAATGATAGTGCATTGATAAGCATAAAGTTAATCCTGCTAACAGGAAGAACAGCAAATCCAGCAAATAACATTCCTGTTGTGACAATAATCATAAAAATTGTCATAAATAAATAAAATCCTTTTTTCATGTGTTTAATTTTTAATGTGTGTGAATAATAATGTTCCCTCTGCACTCAGATGTACCCTCTACAAGTTGCATTATACTGTGCTGCCTTTTGGTGCAGTCAACCATTGTTTACGTACAATATAGTAGATAATTCTTTACATCTGTCCACTCTTGGGAAGTGGAATTGGTGCATTAAACAAAAGGACTGTAATAGTCCTTAACCAAATATACTATATGATGAATGATCTCCAAACTGCTCATCAGCACAATAGTCACATATCCATCTCTCTTCTTTCCTACCATCATTCCACTCTGTAGTCACTCTACTTCTTGGATCACCACAAGAATCATTCAATACATCACCACAATCATCACATATACATTTGTGCTTTTGAGGAGCATCAGGAAGTGTAATCTTTCCTATAACCTTTAAAGACTGTTCCATTTGAATTTATTTAATGTGTGAATAATAAAAAAACAAATGGGCCTATTACAGCCCATATATTATCGATTCTAAACCTAAATCATTACATATGTTAAAAGTATTCCTACTAGTCACAATTGTTTCTGTATTACCACTAGGCTGTATAAGTATAACCTTTACATCCTTAATGTCAGAACTCTTCATTAATGATATGTCATTGTATGAGAAGCTAGTTCCCTTTACTATTAATGTTGTCATTTTATGCTATATTAATGGTTTAAAATATTGTTATTTAATCTCGTAAATCTATGATGTTCAAGGCTTAGTGAAGCCACAGCACCTCATTTCAACCTAAAATCTATGTTTTGTTTAACGCAAAGTCTCAAAAACCCCACTAAAACTTATTTAACGTTAAACAGAATGTTAAATAAATGTAATATGATGGATGGATGAATATCCCCACAACCTATGTGAACGAATTCACCCACCCATTATATGTAAAAAAGGGGATTGCTCCCCTTTTATTAAACTAACTTATTAAACTAACTCATTCAATAGATTCTCATCAACCTTGGCAGGATTGAAGCTATTAAGGATGTAATTAATAGAAGCCTCTGCTTTAGCCATTCCCACTTCTTGAGCAACAGAAGTGTTGTTCAATAATGTAAGCACAGCTTTATCTCCTTGCATTGTAAGCTCTAAATCTGCAGAGTAGAGTGCTCCACTATTAAAGCGTGTAACGAAATCAGATTTAGTGTTAGCAATGAACACTGCTCCATTATAACTGAATCTCAAGAACTTATCGTCCTTCATTTTAGAATCTTTGTCATAAGACTTCTCTCCTGGAATAGCTTGAATCTTTAATACTTCTCTTCCTTTTAAATTAATTGCTTGTTTCATAAACTGTAATTGATGTTGAGCGTTACATTGAATGGGGACTACCCCCAACCGCTCCAATGATAGGAGGGGTTGCAATTGGAAGTAGGCTCTCCTCACATGAATATAAAATATTTTTTGTATGTCAAGGGAGGGGGCTATATAAAATTTTAGAAAATATATGGGGGATGTGTTTCATGTGGAACATAGATTTGAAAAAAGATTTGGTTTGTATTATATATAGTTTGTAACTTTGGGGAGATGTGGGTGGGTTAAGAATTAATTGTTCCTGAATATCAAATGTATAATGTTATGGTTTTTTCAATTGTTTTTATTGTTGGTTTTTTAATAGTGATGTCTATAGTTTGTGGGTTTATGAGATTTGATGATTTTGAGTTGTCTATAGAGATTAAATCTTATGGTCATCCATATTTTGATCTTGGTATGTCTTTTAGTGGTCAAGAAGGTATAGATGAAGAAGGGAAAGAGATATTGGAAGAATGTTTTGTTATAGGGTTGTTCTTTATTAATATTGTATTCATCTTTATAAAAAAAAGAATTGATGCATAATATAGCAATAGATTTAATGTTTGTATTTGACATTATATGATATTGTGCTATCTTTACATCAACTAAATAAGAGTTATGGCAATGTTACAAAAGCTTAAGAATTCATCAGAGGATAGTTTTTCTCTAGCAGAGAAGTATTATTCTATTCTCTCAGCTGTTAATTCTCTTAAGCTGACACATAGGGAAATACAGCTTGTAGCATTTACAGCTATTAAGGGGAACATTTCCTATTCTAACATTAGACAGGAGTTTTGTGATAGGTATGGAAGTACAAGTCCTACGATTAATAACATAATTTCCAAGCTCAAGAGGGTGAACATTCTTATTAAGGATGGAACAAAGGTGAAGGTGAATCCAATGATTATTCTTCCCTTTGAGAAAGACGTTACATTAGAAATAAAACTGATACATGGATAAGCCACAGAGTCTTTCAATGAGAGACTATCTTGTTAGGAAACTGGCAGTGAAGTTGATGGTTAATGAAAAGGTGGTTGACACTGTTGTAGCTCACCAGTTTAGTTCTGCCAATGATGCCCTTCGTGTAAATGATTCTATAGAAATAAGTGGGTTTGGAAAGTTTTTCTTCAACCACAAGAAGGCTGTTAAGAGGATGGAGACATTGCTTTCAAAGAAGGTGTTTTTTCAGAATGTTATTGACAATCCTGAAACCTCTGAACAGAAAAGAATCTCTGCACAGAATAAGTGGAACAATAATGAAATAGATATTGAAACATTAAAACAGAGAATTCATGATTAACTTTTCCCAGATTTATGAGGGCTGGAGAAATAACATTGTTCCCCCTGCTCATTTAAAAGATTTGATTAAAACAACAGGTGAAGAAAGGATTAATATATGTCTTAATTGTCCCCATCATTCTAGGTGGCATAAGACAGCAAGACCAGACAATCATTGTACAAATTGTGGATGTACACTGGCAGCTAAAACTAAATGTCTTTCTTGTAGCTGTCCATTAGATAAGTGGAAGGCTATATTGACAGATGAGGAGGAAGAACAATTTAAAAAAATGATTAATGAAAAAGAATGAAGTGAGACTGCAGAAGATTCCCTTGAAGGTGTTCCTTGACACACTTCTTGATCTGTATCACTTTGGTGTGGAATATATTGACATTGTGGGAACTCCAGACAAAGAACAGGATGTAATAGGAATCATGTACAATAGAGATTATATGTCTGAAGATATGATGAGTAATTTTGAGGAAGAACTAGATGACATTCTAGATAATGAAGAAAAAGAATTTAAAAAAGATATTAAACTGTCAGATGATGACTTAAACCAACTAACATGAACCCATCAGTAGAAGCATTTATTGTAATTGAGAAAATGGCAGCCTTATGTGCAACACCAGGAATCTCAGAAGACACACAGAAAATAGCAAATGAACAAATACAGCATTTGCTCACCAATGTGATTAAGCCAAGCTTAGTAAAACTTACAGCGTCTAGTAGTGGTATTTTGTTATAAAGAATTATGATTATGAAAAAAACAAACCACTACAACCAAATATTACAGGTTCTCCAGGAACTACATTCCCTCTACCCACAATATAATATGGGCAGACACCTTGCAACAGCTCTTGATGAATATGGAGATATATGGGGAATAACAGACAAAGAACTATTGTTTGCTATAACTAAGTATAAGAACCAACTTGAAATGGATGTTCCACATACAGATGATTTTGAAATAGATGAAATTATTAAACAAGGAATGGATCTTGATAACATATTAAAAGAAGAAGATAATGGCGACTATTAAGAAACAAATGATTAAAAGAGCTGATGGATCACCAACAAGGAAAACATTAGCTTTAAGAAAATGGAAATGTTAATATGGCAACGATAAAAAAAACTACATACATCAATACAGAGCTAGACTGGGCAGAGCAACAGCTTACATCCTGGAAAGCATATGTTAATGCCAATCCACTTCATGAACTGAAGGATAGGATTGAATGGAAGCCTACAGCTAAAGGAGGAATGTTACCAATGGTGATTGCCTCTATAGAAGCTCAAGGAAAATTTGTTCAAGAGACAATGAAGAACTATCTTGCACTAGTGGAAGTGGTTGAGAAGCTTAGAACAATAGAAGAGAGTAAGGTGGAAGTGAGAGGCAAGGGAGAACTTAGCTCTATGGCTGAAGACTTCCTTAAAAATAGAAAATGATTGAACTACAAAGTATAGATTATAAAGATTGGTTTATAAATCAGAAACGTATTCCTGATAAGGAAAGTGATGAACATAAGGCATTCTTTGATTTTCATAAAGAGCTGTGTTTAAATGGAGCTATGATGAATGGGGTTTATATTAACCCCTTTCTCTATTGGCACTTAAACATCTGGCATACAGAAGTGGATATTATAGATGACAGAGGACGCATCTCTCAGAAATATGCCAATCCTTATTTAAGGGATAATGAGTGGGTGGTGACAAATGAAATTGATAGAGCTCAACAGGAGAAACGAGGACTAGTTATATTAGGGATAAGACGTTTTGCAAAGTCTGTAATAGAAGCATCTTATATATCCTGGGGTGCTACATTTGATGAAAACTCTCAGAACATTATAGCAGGACTGAATGCTCCAGATATAAAACTGATTACAGATAAGATTGATAAAGGACTCAACTTCCTACCAGAAGCTTGGAGGTGGCAGAGGATAGAGGATAATTGGAAGAACCAAGTGACACTAGGTATAAAGACCAAATCAGGAGAGAGAATACCGTTCTCACAGATTCTTATCAGGAACTTAGATGAGGGTAATAATGAAGAGGCTATTGCAGGTACAAAACCTCGTAAGCTTATTATAGATGAGATAGGTAAAGGGAATTTCTTAAGAGGATTACAGGCTGCTGTTCCAGGTTTCACTACACCATTTGGTTGGGGATGTTCTCCGATTCTTACAGGTACAGGTGGAGATATGAAGAAATTCATGGATGCAAAGAGCTTGATGTTTGACGTGGACAATTTTAACTTCCTTACATATAACAATGAGAAGGATGACAAACGTGTGCATGGACTTTTCATTTCTCATAAGTATAGAATGGAGGCCAAGAATGAAAGTACACTTGGAGCCTATCTAAATCAACCTACTAAAAGTGATCTTCATAATGTAAGCATGCTTGTAAGTGATGAAGAAAAAGCTACACAGATTACAAATACCAATCTAGAAAGACTTAAAAAAGCAGGGGATAGGATTGCTTATTTAAAAGAGAAGATGTACTATCCTCAGGAAGTGGATGACATATTCCTGAATGAGGACACAAACATCTTTGATATAGAATCTGCTAAGAGACAGAAGAACAGACTATCACAACAAGAAAGAACAGGAACTCCTGTTGTTCTATTCAGCAATGAGGATGGTAAAATAGGTCATGAGTTTACAGACAAACGACCTATAACAAACTTCCCTTTAAAGAATAGTGACATGAAGGATGCTCCTGTTGTTATATATGAATTTCCCATAGACAATCCTACATATGGACTGTATGTTGCAGGAGTGGATCCTTACAGACAAGGTAAGTCTGCATATAGTTCTTCTCTAGGAGCTGTTTATGTTTATAAAAGAATGCACGATCTTACAGGAGAGAAATATCAAGATATGTTCGTAGCTTCGTATGTAGCTAGACCTGATAAGAAGGAGACATGGGAAGAACAAGCTAGATTTCTTATTAAGTATTATAATGCAAGGACACTGTGTGAGAATGATGATATATCGTTCATTGAATATATGAAGGCCAAAGGGGATGCTCACTATCTTGAGAAACAACCACAGTGGCTTATGGAAGTGGTTCCTAATACAACAGTGAAAAGAGAATATGGTGTTCATAGAAGTTCTCAGAAGATAATTGATTATCTTCACAATTGTATTAAGAAGTATATGGAAGAAGTGGTACATGTTGAAAAGGATGATGAAGGAAATATAATAAAAGAAACATTGGGTGTACATAAGATATTTGATCCTGTATTGTTAGAAGAAATAATACAATATAATGATCAGGGTAACTTTGATAGAATTGTAGCAGCAGAACTAGCTATTGCTCAAGCACTTAAGATGGATCCTATAATGGGAAGAGCAGGTGGTTCAGGAGATGATAGAGTGAAAGCTATGTTTGCATCACACAAGAAAAACACACTATTTACAGAATCGAGAGGAATGTTTAATAATAAAAAACGTAAACTGTTTACATAATGGCAATTATAAGGTATACAAAAGATGCAACTATACGCTATGCGTATCTAAATATATTCCCTGATCAGTTTAAAACTGACAAGGAAAAGCAGGATGAAAGTTGGGTGAAGAACACAATGGACTATTTTTCTAACAAGGCTTATGCTGAGTATGTAAAGAATAGAGACACGTTTGTAAAAAACTATGACTTGGTAAAAGGAATCCTACGTATGGAAGACTTCTATCAGGAACCACAGGTGAAAAGTTTTACAGATATGTTAACCTCAGATCTTCAGCTTCCTGCATATGTAAAACACTATTCCATCATCACCACTCCCATCAATGAACTTGTAGGAGAAATCTCCAAGAGACCTGATACATTCAGGGTGAAGGCATTTGATGATGATTCTAAAGCTGAAGAGCTTGAATATAAGACTAATATTCTCCAGGAGTTTGTAATGAACCAGGCAAAAGAAAAGATATTAGAAAAAGCTAAAATGCAAGGAGAAGAATTAGAAGATGATCAGGTGGAACAAATGACAATGGAAAATGTGAAAGATCAACTTGATAGTTACACCTCTGTAGCTGAGAAGTGGGCCAACCATATTCTTACATGTCAGAAAGCTGACTTCAATCTAAAGGAAAAAAGTGAAGATGCATTTAGAGACTTATTAATTTCAGCAAGAGAATACTATCATATATATGAAGATAATTCAAAAATTGGATTCAACATTGAAGTTGCTAATCCTAAGAACACATGGTTCCTCACCACTCCTGATAGAAAGTATATTTCTGATCCTACTGGTAGAGCTCAGGGAGCTTATGCAGCTGGTATAGTTCAGGTGATGGAGCTTTCAGAAATCATTGAAAGCATTCCTGATCTTACAAAAGATGAGATAGATCATCTTAGATCTTCTCTCCAGGATTATGGATTGATCAATGTTAGAGAATCCAACCTTGGAAATCCTAATGCTATTCCTGGTCAAGACTCTGTAATGTATGATACATTTGATCCATTAGTCCTTCAGACAAGAATGATTATTGAGAGTGAGATGAAAGAAAACAATGATGGCCTTAAAGATTTCTTAGGACTTACATCAAACGTATCTTCATTTGGTTATAAATATGTAGTGGTTAGAGCTTATTGGATTTCTAAAAAGAAGATAGGAAAACTCATCTATACAGATGAAATGGACAATGAACAATCTATGCTTGTTGATGAGACATATAAGAGTGGAACTATTCCTACACAAATTTCTTTAGAATGGGGATGGATAAATGAGTGGTATCAGGGAATTAAGATTGGTCCAGACATCTATCACATTAAACCATACAAACTACTTAACTACTGTCCAATCCTTGGACTTACACATGAGGTGAAGAATACAGAGGCTAAATCTCTTGTAGACTTAATGAAACCTTTCCAAGTTTTATATAATGTATGTATGAACCAGCTTTATAAGCTCTTAGAAAAAGAGGTGGGTAAAGTGTATCTAACATCCATAAGACATATTCCTATTCCTAAGGATGGTGATGCTCAAGATGCATTAGATGTTTGGGAAATGGAAGCACGTAATAGAGGGGTTATGTTTATTGATGATTCTCCAGAAAACCTAAAAAGTCCGTCCTCTTTTAATCAGTTCAGAGATATAGATCTTACAAGAACACAAGAGATACAATCTCGTTATCAATTAGCAATGCAATTGAAGAATGAGTGCTGGGAACTTGTAGGTATGTCTAAACAAAGAATGGGAAGTGTATCAGCTTCAGAATCAGCTACAGGAACTAACACAGCTATACAACAATCTTATTCTCAAACAGAACCTTTGTTTGTAGCACATGAATATGTAATGGGTCAGCTATATCAAGCAATCATTGATGCAGCATTGTATGTAGAAGCTAAGAAACCACAATCAACACTTTCATACATCACGTCTGAAGGAGAATCAGCATTTGTACAAATAAATGGTTCTGAACTTAGATTTAGAGATCTTAAAGTGTTCACTACAAATAGACCAGAAGATCAACAGATGTTCCAAGAGATTAGACAATTATCTCAAGCTGTTATTCAGAATGGTGGTTCATTATATGACATTATTGAGCTTTACAGCACTAAGAGTGTAAGACAAATGAAGAAGGTGTTCAAGACACTTAAGGAAAGACAAGAGCAAATGCAAGATCAACAAATGCAACAGAAGCAACAGGAAATGGAACAACAGCAACAACAAGCTCAAGCTCAGTTGCAACAAACAGCTCAAATGGCTCAAGAGAAACAAGCACATGATGATTATCAAAAAGAACTTGATCGTATCAATAAGAAAGAGATTGCCATCATTTCTGCAACAGGATATGGTAAGGTGGAAAGTGAAGATGTTAATCAAAATGCTGTTCCTGATGTGTTGGAAATGAGTAAGTTAACTCATGAGCAAGTGAAAGCTAGTAAAGACTATGAATTGAAACTTGCAGATATTAATTCTAAGAACAAGCAAGCTTCTGATAAAATGAGTATTGAAAGAGAAAAGCTTCAGGTGGCTAGAGAGAATCAAGCTAACGATCTTGCTGTAGCTAAAGAGAATGCAAAAGGTAGAAACAAAAAATCTAAATAATGTTTGATAAACTCGTAGAACTAATCATACAATGGATAGAACAACTTCTTCCAGTGGTAATTATTCCTTCTTATGAAGAAGGTGTGAGGCTTAGTTTTGGTAAGTTTAGAAAGGTTTTACATCCAGGAATACATTTTAAGATTCCCTTTGCTGATGAAATACTAAGACAGCATGTTGTTGTAACAACAATCAGTCTACCTGCTCAATCTTTATACACCCTTGATAAACAGAACTTTGTAGTGAAGGGTGTGATTAAATATAAAATCTCTGATGTCAAAACATTTCTTCTAGAAGTGTATGATGCTAAAGATGCTCTATCAGATATGACTATGAGTATAATAAAAAATATTGTGATATCAATTCCTGCAGAAAAATGTATAGATCCTGAACTTGATGTAATTCTTACAAAGAAAGCAAGGGTGGAAGCAAAGAAATGGGGAGTTGAAATTCAGCAGGTTACATTAACAGATGTGGCTCCAATAAGGAGTTTCAGGCTAATAAATGACGTAATTACAAACAAAGCTGATTAGAGTAAAAAATATTAATGCTATATTATGCAAAATATTGATTTATATATCATTACATCTCTTTGTTGTTAACAACGTTTAATATACTTTTACAACACAAACCAAATAAATACAACTACATATGGCTGAAAATTTAGAGAACCAATCGTTTGGTAACTTCAGTATTGAGAATACAATGGAGATGGGACTTGGAAATGCAGAGCTTTTAAATGATTTAATGGCTCCTGAAACTTCTACAACTAGTCCTGATGACATTAAAGAGATGACAGCAGAAGATGCTGCTCCTTCTAAAACTGAAAAAAAGAAAGCTGTTAAATCTGTAGGTGAAACTATAGATGAAGCAACAGATAAAAAAAGTGAAGATGATGATTCTAAAAAATCTCTATCAGATTTCTTATTAGGAGCTGATGAAGATGATGAAGAAGAAGAAGCTCCTCAGGTGAAAGCACCTTCAAAAACTGAAGATGCTGATGAAACAGATGAACCTGAAGAAATTAGTAGATTCGCTGCTCTTTCTAATGATCTATTTAAACTTGGTGTATTTTCTAAAGATGAAGATGAAGAAGATGTAACAATCTCCACTCCTGAGGAATTCCTTGAAAGGTTCCAAGCAGAGAAAAAGAAGGGAGCTATTGAAGTGGTTAATAACTTCATTGGACAATTTGGAGAAGATTATCAACAAGCATTTGAAGCCATATTTGTAAAAGGTGTAGATCCTAAAGAATATTTCAGTGCATATAATAATGTATCAAGTTTTGCAGAATTAGATCTTACTCAGGAACATAATCAAATACAAGTGCTGAAACAAGCATTAACTGAACAAGGGTTTGATCCTGAAGATGTAACAACAGAAGTGGAAAGATTAAAGAACTACGGTGATCTTGAAACAGTGGCTGCTAAACATCATAAAGTGTTAGTGAAGAAAGAAGCTGCTAAGCTACAACAAATGGAGCAACAAGCAGAAAGAGAGCTTCAACAGAAACAATCAATTAAAGGTCAGTATATAAATAATGTCCAAGCTGTTCTTCAAGAAAAGTTAAAGACAAAAGAGTTTGATGGCATTCCCATTAATCCTAAATTAGTAAGTGAGATACAAGATTTTTTATTAGTAGATAAGTATAAAACAGCATCTGGAGAAACACTTACAGATTTTGATAAAACTATCTTAGAGTTGAAGAGACCAGAAAATCATGAGATGAAGGTTAAAGTGGCACTTCTATTAAAGATTATAGAAAAAGATCCAACGCTTTCTACAATACAAAAAAGTGGAATTAGTAAAAAATCTAATGAGCTTTTTGGTGAAGTGGCAAGACAGGTGACTAAAAGTGGAAGCAAATCTTCAACATCAGCTGCAAAGAATTCTAGTTCATGGTTTTTATAAACAATTAAACAATAATTAAAAATAACTAAAATGGCAATTCAAACAATCCCAGGCTTAACTGGTTTTACGTATGCAAGGGTCGCTTCTATGGATAAGCGTGCTGTAGGTAAACTTACAGATTCTAATCACTTAGAAAGCTTCCATAGTACAGAACCTGCTGACTATGATAAAAAAATCATCAGTCTTTACACACAGAGTTCATTGTATAGCAATGACTTCTTGGACATGATTAACAAGAGCACTCCTTATTATATTGATAATAATAGTGATGCTTGGAAATGGCAAGTGGCTGTTCCTTACAAATTCCCTAAGATCATTGACATTCCTGATAGCACATTAAACAATGCTTTAGGAAAACCAGGTATTGATGGTCAAGAGTTTTCTCTTGTTCTTGATACTAATGAGTTTTCTAAGAATGCAATTGTTTCTGTAGGTTCTCGTCAGTATGGTCCTCGTTTCTATGTAATCAAAGATCCAGTTCCTTGGAACATGGGATATCTTTACTCTTTTACTTTAGTAACTGACAATCCAACTGTAGATTTCGTAAGTTCTACTTTTTTACAAACAGGTATTGAATTAGAATTAGTTGATGCTGCTATTGGTGAATTCGATCAAGACTTATTAGGTCTTCCTCGTTTGGGTGAGCAAATCACAATGTTTGAATCTTTAGGTTCTGCATATGGTTATGAGCACAAAATCACTGAGTGGGCTGATGATAAAATGATGGTTGATGCTTCTGGCAAACCTCTTGATATCTTAGTGTATGCTCCTCAACGTAGAAATCAACTTCCTTTAACTCGTAATGATGTTAAATGGGAACCATTCATTGAGTTCTGGATGCGTAAAAGTATGCTTGAATTAAAGGTTAAGCGTATGATTTGGTCTAAGCCAGGCACTGTTAAAACAAATGGTTCTAAGCAAGAATTGAAGCGTACATCTGCTGGTGTTTACCACAGAATGCGTAACAATGGTAACTTAGTACAATATAATCGTGGTGAGTTCACTGCTAATTTGATTCGTTCAGTTTTTGGAGATTTGTTCTACAGACGTGTGGATGTTAAAGATCGTAAAGTTAAGATGTATACAAATGAAGCTGGGTTTGATGTATTTCAACAAGCTTTGAAGAACGATGCTCTTAATTCAGGTTTGACTTTCATGGCTGATTCTGGAAATCGTTACATGCAAGGAGAAGGTCAACACATCACTTATAACTTTGCATTTGATGCAATGGTTACTCGTGAAACAGGTCGTGTTGAACTTATTCACTTGAAAGAACTTGATCTTCCACAATCAAACTTGGAGTTTGGTCAAAACAAAAAGAGTACACCAGTATTTATGGTATTTGATGTTAGTCCTATGAGTGATGGTTCTATGACTAATAACATCAGAGAAGTAAGAATGAAAGGTGCTCCTTCTATGACTTGGGGATATATTGATGGTACTCGTCACCACTTAGGCTTTGCTAAGTCTCAAGGTATGAGTTCTGCAAACAAATTCCCTGGTTATGAAATCTGGATGAAAGACCGTTGTGATGTGTTCATTGAGGATTTATCACGTACTGTGTTGATCGAAGAGATTCCACAATTCTAATAATACTCAAAAGCATACCGTAAGATCTGCTCAGAGTTAACCCTACCAAGAAGAGCTCCCTTAATAATCCCACCCTTGGGAGCTCTTCTTAAATATACAGAGTGATGGATTGACTAAATGTTAATCGCATTTCCTTCAATGGATCCACTCTGCTAATAAAACCAAATAAATAACTACATTATGGGCAGAACAGGTAAAATCTCCACACTAAAAAAGGAGTACAACAACTCTCAGTTGCAAACAATGCAAGGTGGTCTTTCACAGAAAGGCTTAACTAGAATTCCTGGTACAGGAGTTTTTAAGTATCCTTATAAGGAACTTGATGGTCAGTATAGAACAGGACTAGATCCTAATGCTGCATACATTCGCAGGATTGGAGATCAGTTAGAAAGAGAACTAGAAACTGAGCGTGTAACAGCACTTAGAAAAAAGTTAGAAACTGGTTTAGGAGATATTGATCTTGGACCTCGTTCTCAGTTTTGGAATTACGGATTGTCAACTTCTACAGAAGATTCAATGCATATACAACCAGTTAAATTGTTAGATGGTGACAATTACTTTGATCTTAGCATTCCTTTTCAGGAATTAGCATTCTCTTGGTTGCGTGTGCATCCAACAATTGCTTCTTCTTATCAGGCATGGGAAAGAGGTGAGTTTCCAGCAGATACACAATTTTATGTAGCTGATGATGAGATTGAGAATGCAGTGATCTTTAAAAAGAAACAACTTATTAATAAAGCTATTGTTAAGTTTGATTCTATGACTCCTGAGAAGAAAAGAAAAGTTGCAAGACTATTAGGACTTCCTGTAACAGAAGACACTAAAGAAGAGGTTGTTTACAACCAAGTGGATAATATGCTGAAACAAACAGAATTCAAAAATGGTAAATTTCAAGGACTTAACCCTGTAGAGGTGTTCAATAGATTTGCTGATATGAAGGAAAATCTGCTCCATATAAAAGATCTTGTCAAACAAGCTGTAGCACATTCAGTTTATAGAATTAAGCCAACAGGTAAAGTCTATGAAGGTGAATTTGAAATATCTAAAGATGAAGATGATTTGATTAAGTTCTTAGCTGATGATGATAATCAGGATGAACTAATCACACTTGAACAAAAATTGAAAACTAAGAAATTAGCGTCTGTATGATACCAGTAGATAGTTTATTATATAAAATAGATCAAAAACTAAATAAACTATCAACTAATGAGCATCAACAAATTCAACTAGAAGACAAAATCTTAGCTTTGAATGAAGCTCAGATTAAGTTGATAAAACAAAAAGTTGATGGTCAAAGTACAAATTCTGGATTAGGACTTGATGCTTTCAAGAAGCGTTATGAAGACCTACAGAGCCTTGTTGTAACATACAATAATCAACCTTTAGATCTTTTTGTAAAGAACGCTGAATTGAACCAATGGGCTGCTAACATACACCTTCTTACACCAAAATACATGTTCTATATTGATAGTTATGTATTAGCTGATAAAGGAAGATGTAAAGATAGAAAGATTTGGATAAATAGAGAATTGGCTAAACATGGTGATCTTCAGTTTTGTTTAAACAATGTTCACTACAGACCATCTTTTGAATATCAAGAAACATTCAACTTTCTGTCCTCTGATGAAATATCTATATTTACAGATGGTGAATTTATACCAACTAAAATATACATAAGCTACATGAGATATCCTCAATACATAAATAAAGATGGATATATAATGTTAGATGGTCTTCCATCATTTGATCAAGATTGTGAACTTGAAACCTATTTGGAAGATGAACTCTTAGATCTTACAGTTCAAAACTTAGCAATGTACACAGAAAATCAATCTGCTGTTCAAAGTGCTACATACAGAATACAAACAAACGAATAATTTTTTTAACAATTAAATATAAATAAAATGGCTGATTTTTCATTAACTACGCTCTTCGTAGTTCCCAGTGGCAGTGCAATTGCTAGTTCTGGTTCTACGCAAGATTTACTTCCTGGTCAAGTGGGGTTTTTCTTAAATGATTACACATTTGCTACAGCAGGTACAATTGGTACTTCTCCTTATTTCTATGTTGCTCAAGGTAGAGTTAACACTTATCTTCAAGGTTCTAAGCGTTCTGATAAGATTGCTGGTGCTTTGAGTTTAGGTGGTAATGCTAGAAGCAATATATCAGAATGGTATGCTGTAGTAGGTTGTTCTACTCCTGCAAACCAAGTGACAGATGTGTCTGGTTGGACAGCTAAATGTGGTGAAGTTGTAACTCTTACACTTCGTGCACATTCATCTTACATTGATACATTGTATTTCAATGGTTTCACTCGTTCAGTAACTGTTCAAGCTCCTTGCTGTGATTGTGGTGGAGATCCTTGTACTACTGTTGATGTTCCTGCTTTGATTGATTCTTTCATTCTTAAGCTTACACAACAAGCACCTGGTATCAACCCTGATAACATTAGCTTCAACAATTTCTATCAATTCCAAAGAGTTGGTAATGATGAGAATGCAATCTTACGTATCTCTGGTAAGCCTTTAACTATTTATGGTCAACCTTGTGATGTTGCTGCATTTCCTTACGAATATGACAGAATGTATTTTAGAACATTCGTTTATTCTGGTCCTGCAACTACAGCTGACTTTATTGTTGCTGACAATTGTAACCTTGTAGCAACTCCAATTATCACACAACGTTCATCTTATGCAACTGGTCAATCTACTGAGATTCAACAATTAGAGAAGAACTATTACAGCTACCAAGCTGGATATTTGAAGCATCTTTACAGAATGGTTGGTTACAATGAGAACTTTGAGTCTTGGGTGACTGATGGTGTTACATATGATACATTCTATATTAAATTCAATACTTATGATAGATCAGCTTATCAGTGGGGTGATTATATCATGGAAGATTCTATGGTGATCATTGCAGTGCCTCAAGCATTAACTGCTACTGTTCAACCAATATTAGAAGCTGCTTTGGATAGTGTATCTGCTGATAATGTATGTATAACAACTACATCTAGTACCACTACAGTATGGCCTTCAACTTCAACAACATCTACTTTGATTCCATAAGAAGAAAAGTAGAAATCATATAACCTATGCCAGAGGTGAGAGGATTAAAACTCAATCCTCTGGCATAATTATTTTAAATAATATGGCAGACTTAAAATTAGATATATTAGTAGTTCCTACGTATAATACATTAACATTAGGCATTGCTGATGCATCCACATATCCATCAACCCCATCTGCTCCCACAATTCAAATAACTGTTCCAGGATTTGGAATAGTCACTCTTCCATTTGTACCCAACGATTTTAATTTATTTAATTCTACAATATTAGGTATAACAGGACCTGCTGATGATCTTTTACCAATTCCTGATGGAGTTTACTATTTAAAGTATTCAATCACTCCTGCATACATAAACTATGTAGACAGAACAATAATTCGTGTTGAACAATTACAAGAAAAGTTTGATGCTGCATTTATGAAACTTGATATGATGGAATGTGACCTTGCTATTAAAACACAATCAAAAGTTGAGTTGAATAGTATATATTTCTTCATACAGGGAGCAATTGCAGCTGCAAATAACTGTGCTGTTGATCAAGCAAACAAATTATACAATCAGGCAAATAAGATGTTAAATAATTTTATTAAATCTGATTGTCATTGTTCTGGTAATAATTATGTAACCAACTTTCAATAATATGGCAAACTGTAAAAATTGTGGAGCAAAATTTGGCTGTGGATGTCAATTAATTAATGGCCTTTGTTCAGCATGTAATGCTGCTGTTCAACAAGGAACTAAACGATTTAAAAATGTTATCACCCAGACTTACAAACTGTATAGAATGTTCTAGTATATCTGCACTTTTAACAGATATAGACTGTAAGCTTTTTGAGCTATCTAACAATCTATATAATAATGTTGTATTTATCCTTAATCGTCCTGTACCAGGAGTTGCAATAAATGATCTTTTAAATTACAAAAGAATACTAACGTATAAACTTTGTAATGAAGATTATGCTCGTGCATACACTGTTGAGATGATTGCTAGTAGAGTTAAACTTTTAAAATTTAAATAATGAGCACTAATTGTTCTAATTGTTATAATGGCTGTACAGAAATAGTTTCTGACAGATGTATTAGATATACAGGAATAGATATTCCTGTTCTTGGAATTAAAACTGGAGATTCTCTTTCTTATGTGGAGCAAGCTCTAATAACTTTTCTTACATCTACATTAGATGGTTCTGGTATTGTAATTACAATTCCACAAGCATCATATTGTGAGATAGTAACTAAGTATCTACCAACATGTGGTGATATCACTGCCACTGTTTTATTTGAAGCCCTTATTAAATCTGCTTGTGATTTACAAACTCAAATTGTTGCACTTAGCCTTGAAGTTGATAGTATACAAGCAGAAATAGATGTAATTGAGGCTAATTATAATGTAAGCTGTCTTACAGGTGTAAGTGCAATTAGTGGAACACATGCTATTCTACAAGCTACAATTGATGCATTCTGTGCATTTGTTCTTGATGTAGAAACAAACTATGTTCTTCTTGCAGATCTTAACACTCTTATTCAGGCATATATTGACAGTCTAAGTCCAACAACACAGTATAGTGCAAGGATGGTTCCTTATTCAGTGGTTCCATATTTTGGATCTAATGGTAACTTTGATAATACAGGAGCTGGTCTTTTAGCAAATGGATTTGATAAAATATATCTTTGTAATGGTAATAATGGTACTCCTGATCTTAGAGGTAGAGTTCTTGTTACAGCAATCAATGGAATGTTTGGTGGTGGACTTTCTCCAACAGTTGATCCTGCAGTGAATCCAGTATTTAATCCAAACTATACATTAGGAACTAATAATATTGGTTCTAATTCTGTTGTATTAGATGTTCCTCAAATGCCTATTCATACACATGCTGCTACAGTAGTAGTTACACCTAGTTCTCATGATCATTTTGTGTTTAATAATGATGCTGTAGCTAGTGGAGCTCCTATTGTATCTTCTACAAATTATACAGCTAGAGCATTAACATCTGCTGGTGATCTTTCGTATGCAGCTTCTGCAAGCACTACAGTTCCTACAGTAGGAAAAACTAGTCCTACAACAATATCAGTTGGTGTAACAAATGCTTCACAAGGTGGTGGTGGAGCACATGATAATAAGCAACCTGTTTATGCTTGCTATTATATAATGTATATTCCTTAATAATTTAAATCAACAATAGATGTCTTGTATTCCTGGTATGCCTTGTTATGGTGGTGGACGTGTAGTTTACCCAAGAGGATGTGGAATTGATCCATGTCATGTACATAAAACAAGTACAGATCTAGTATCCTATACAGGAGCTAACCTACCAAATATAGATATAGGCACATGTGATAGTAGCACTTTAGCATTACAACATATTGATAATGCATTAAGTCCTGAGAATATAGCTATGGCTTTTTTCTCAGCTCTATCTACAAATCCTTCTCTAAATAATATGTTTTGTACATTTGTAAATGCTTGTGTACCAGTGCCTAGCACTACAACTACATCAAGCAGTTCTACATCTACCAGTACCTCTACAAGTACATCAACATCCACTAGTACCTCTACAAGTACATCCACCAGTACATCTACATCAACTAGTAGTACTACAACAACATCTACATCACTTCCTGTATGTGTTACATATGAGATAACTAATGAAAATATAACAAATGAAACTATAGAGTTTACAGATTGTACATCTGTATCAACAAGTACAAACTTAGCAGGATTACAAGTTAAACAATTATGTGCTTTAAGAAATTCACTTATTCTTCCTGTTGGTGTAACAGCATTAGAACTTGGTGAAGGATGTTTTGCTCAAACACTTATATATATAACAAATGTTTCAAATCTTGGAACAACTATAAGCAATATAAAATTTGATATTACACAATTACCATTAGATGCACCTGCAATCTATCCTATACCACAAGGAGATGCATACTCAATGTATTTAAATGGTATATACACTGTGACAGTTTCAGTAGTGGGTACATCAGGACCACAGCATATAACAATCATTGATTCATCTACTATACATTGTATAGATTTACCAGGAGATGGAAACTTTGTACTACCTGGTATACTTGTAAATGACTCAGTACCAATTTCTTCTCTTTTCACAATACTACTTGGTGATGGAGCTTGTTAAAACCAATAATAAATGAATGTATTAATAACATTAACTGTAGTTGGAACAGATGCAGGACCATTTGCTCTCTTTTCAGATGTAGATGGTTATACATCTGCATTTGCAGTAGGAGTTAGTAAAGCAACTATGTTAGCTGGATATACAGCAGTTGTACTTGATGGAACCACTACAATAAAAGTGCAGTCTGTATCAGGATGTGTAAATTACATTATACTTCTTGTTAACACTACAACCACTACATCTTCAAGTAGTTCTACATCAACTAGCACAAGTACATCCACTTCTACAACATCAACATCCACTTCTACAACCACCACCACTACAACAGTACCACCAACAACAAGCACTTCTACTAGTACAACAAGTACAAGTACTTCAACAACTACTACTACTACAACTAATCCATTTGCTAGATGCTTGAATGCTAATCCTACATTTGACACTGATCTCAGTGGATGGACAATACTTCCTGATGCTGATGCATGGTTATGGAGTTCTAATTATGGTGGTTCAGCTGTATATAATGCAGCTGATGGAGGTGGAAATTTAAGCCAAAATATATTAACTGTAGGCCTTTCATATAGAATTACATTTGATTATTATTTTGTAAATAATATGGGATTTAATAACATAGCAGTTTTTGCTGGTACTGCAGATTCTGGTGCTTTACCAAATACTGATGGTTTTCATCAAGTTGATATTATTCTTACTTGTACAGGAAATGGAGTTTTTAGAATATTTGGCATTAATGGAGGAGTACAAGACCCAACTATATTATTTGTAAATAATGTTTGTGTTACCGAAGTAACATGTTTAAATGCTAATCCTACATTTGATGCAAATCTTGATGGATGGACATTAGGTGGAGAGCCTTCTTGGATATGGGTTCCTGATTATGGAGGTTCTGCTGCATGGCATGGTGGAGATGTTATAGGATCAATAGGACAAAATATTCTTACACCAGGAAGCACATACAGAATAACATTTGACCTTACTATAATAGATGGTGGATGTGGTCCTGATCAATCAATTGTTCAAGTTTCAGCTGGTACAACTACATCTCCATGGATAGGTACTTTTGGAACAACTGCTATTGATCTAACTTTAACATGTGCAGATAATACCTTATTTGCAATAAGTGCTTCTGACAATTGCAGATTTGGTAGTTTTAATTATATATTTATAGATAATGTTTGTGTAACACAAGTTTAATAATATTAAAAATCCTGTTTTGTTGGTTTTACAGGGTACTCTCCTAGGGTTTCTACCCTGGGAGTTTTTTATTTATAACTAGTTTAGTTAAACTATATAATCAAATTAGTTAAATTAATTTGGTATATTTAAAAAGAATACCGTATCTTTAGTATATTTTTAATTAATCTAGCCTATATATGTCAGTAAACCAGCATCTCTTAGAACAATTAGAACAAATGTTACATTGGAAAAAGAGTAGAAAATTTTATGCAGAAAAACTAGGTGTTGTAGAAGAAGTGATTGATGAGTTGTTAAAAGAGTTAAGAACCAAAGATAAGGTGAGAGATGATGCTGAGGTTGGAGATTATATTACTATTTTAGAGGAACTAATAGTGAAAGTGAATAATGATAAGGGTACATTAGAATCTACAATAGAAACCACATTTGAACCTAAGGATGATCTTGAATTAGCTAAACTACATAAGATTAATTTAGATAAGTATAAGATTTCTAACTACTGGACTAAACAGAAATCAAATGGTAAATTTACTAGTTCAGTATTTGCAACTCTCAGAAAACCAAAGGATTATACAGCTGAAGACTTTTCTAAATTCCTTGAGAGCTATGCACCAAAGAACATTCCAAATTTAACATATAATAGAGAAGGTTCTTATAAGAAAGTGGTTAATGTTGAAATCTCTATAGCTGATTTTCATTTAGCAAAAAAGACATTAGAAGGAGAAACAATACAAGAAAAGAAACAACAATACACAGATGTTCTTACAGATCTTATAGATAAAATAGGAATAAGCTTTCATATAGATAAGATTGTATTTCCTATATCGAACGATTTCTTTCATACAGACAACTATCAAAATCAAACTACAGCAGGTACTCCTCAGGATGTACTTACAGGATATGATAATGAATATGAGGAGGGATTTGATCTTTTAGTTACAGCAATTAGTTATTTAAAATCTCATGCAGATAATATAGAAGTGATTTTAGTTCAAGGTAATCACGATCGTACTAAATCATTCTATCTTGCACATGCTTTAGAAGTTTTCTTTAAAAGTGAATCTTCTATTAGTTTCCAAAGAGAACATTCTACAACTAAGTCTATAATGATAGGAAACACATTTATTGGATATCATCATGGTAATTGTAAAATAGATGATCTTCCTCTATTGTTTGCTACAGGTAGAGATAGTGTTTTATTTGGAAATGCTAAATATAGAGAGATACATACAGGTGATAAACATCACTATATGGCTAAAGAAGTGAAGGGAGTGAGAATACAACAAATGCCTTCATTATCAGGAACAGATAGATGGCATCTAGATAATAACTTTGTAAATTCAATAAGAGCTGGATTAGCACTTATATATGATCCTATCTATGGAAAGATGGGAGAATTTGAATCAAGAATATAACAACTATGTCAACATTAAGAAAATTAGTATCAGATGTACGAGCAATGCACAAACTTTTGTCTACAGACAATCTTATAACAGATCGTGTGATTGCATCTGAAATTAGAAATGACACTCTCCTACTTGTTAAGAGAGAAACAAATCTTAGAAAGCTTTGGGCTACATCAACTCTCTTCACCACCATTCCTTGTTTAGAGATGGTGGAAGTTCCTATTTCAGAATGTTGTGAATATGTAGATCCTTGTACAATAGCAAGAAGTAAATATAAACTTCCACGTATTTGTGAAGGAAACTATCAATACCTTATTCAAGGTGTGTATTCAATTAATGCAATGAGTGGAATAGGTAAGAAGCTAAAAGAAATTACAGTTAATAGATATATCAATCTTTTAAAACTTCCTATTATAAAGAATGAATACTATTATTGGATTATGAATGACTATCTGTATGTTAGTAATCCATTATTACAAGCAATTAGAATAGCTGCCTTCTTTGAAGAAGATATTCCAAATGAAATAATGTATCCTGAATGTGGATGTGGAGACTTTCAACCTTCAGATGAAGACTATTGCAAAAATCCTCTAGATAAGGAATATGCCCTCCCTGGTTATCTGGAGAAACAAGTTCTTGAGTTAACTTCTCAAAAACTTCTTTCCACATATTTTGCATTGAAAACAGATCTTACACAAGATCAAATAGATGGGCAATCACCAAATGCTCCAGCAGGAAAATAATGTCAAGAGTTCATATAGATTGGAGAAGTGCTAGCAGAGAAAACTACAATGTATTTTGTAAGAAACATTCATCTATAAAACTTTCTTTTGATGAATGGAGAAACATCATCTATTCTTATAACGAATCTTTCAAAAACTATATATTAGAAACTGGAGAAAAAGCTAAGCTTCCTTTTGGATTTGGAGAGTTTTCTATTAACAAGAAAAAGCGAAGAAAGAAAAAAGGTCTTAGTGATGAGTTTGTCAATCTTCCTATAGATTGGCAAAAGACAAAAGAGAAAGGAAAATACATATATAATTTCAACTATCATACAGAAGGATATTTCTTTGGATGGATGTGGTTTAAAGATTCTGCAAGATTAAAACATACAGATCTTTGGTATTTTAAACCTACAAGAACAACCTCCAGACTACTATCACATTATATTAAAACCAACGATAAATACCAACACATCTACAGAGAATGGAAACATTAATATAAATATTACACTATGAGCTATTATTATAAATATAATTTCACATCTCCAGAGGTAGTCTATTCCACTGTAAAGGAAGAGCTTAAAAGCTATTTTGATACAGGAGCTGTAGATGATCTTATGTTCCCAACCTACTTAGATAAATGTCTTAGAAAATTAGGTAGAGCAACATATCTCATTACTGAGGAACATTTATTCATTGAAGATTTTCAAGCAAGACTTCCAGACAACTTTTTTGCTGTAAGAGAGGCTTGGTTATGTACAGATGTAGCAAATCTTCCTCATCAATCAGCCAACTCTTTTTACTCTCAAGCATCTTCACAAACATCTATACAAGTGTCACCTATTATTACAGATGGTGTACCTTGTAACAATACAGCATGTAATCTTCCAGGTTGTGATGGAACATGTCTTCCTGAAATAATACAAGCTGTATATAAAACAAATAACACATTTCAAAATGCTTACACTAAATCCTACCTACTTAAACCAGGTAATATTAGTGTTAGAGCTAATTGCACATTAGATTGTGCAAACTTTGGAAGTTCTTCTGCTGATTCATTTGACATTAGAGATAATAAGTTTGTAACTAATTTCAGAAATGGAGTGGTGAGTCTTATATTTTATGCAACAGAATATGATAATGGTGGCAATCAAATGATTCCAGATAACTATCGTATTAGGGAATACATAGAAGCATTCATTAAATACAAAGTGTTTGAGATGCTCTCTAACCAACTAACAGATGAAACCTTTGCTCAAATACAACAGAAACTTGTTTATTACAAACAACTATCTGAAGAAGCATTCATTATGGCAGACATTGAAATTAAGAAACAAGATGTGTATGCTAAGCAGAGAAGAATCTTGAATGACCTAAACAGATTTAACATGTACGAATTACCAAATAGAACAAACAGATATGGCTGGAGAAGAAACAACTAATCAAGGTAATATTAAGATTGAATATAATACAGCTACTACAGGGATGAATATGGATAATTCCGTAAATCAAGTTCCTAAGGGTATGCTCACTTATGCATTGAATGCAGCTGTTGAAAACTTTGACTCTAATTCTGTTAACTATCAGAATGAGCCAGGTAATGAATTATGTTTAGAGTTTCCTATGGGCTATCAGTTAATAGGTACACATTTTATAAATGAAAAAAATAAACACATATTCTTCTTAGCAAACTCTGATACATCAGAATCTCAGATAGGATATATGGAGAACAATGATTGTATATACAGACCTCTCATAGATGCTCCATGTCTTAATTTTAATATACAATATCCTATACATAAAATTGTACATAAGATTACAAACTGCACTACAGAGATTTATTGGACAGATGGATTCAATCCTAGAAGATGGTTGGATATTGATATGATTCCTTACATCCTAAGACCTGGATCTGAATTATGTGATCCAACACCAACCACTGAAGTTGATTGTAATCAATTAAAATTACAACCCAACTTTGAAATTCCTCAATTAAATGTAACAGATGTTACAACTGGTGGAGCCCTTATTGCTGGTACATATCAATTTGCTATTCAGTATTCAGATGCTTCAGGTAATCCTTACACTTCCTACTATTCTATAACTAATCCTACACCAATTGCAAATATACAACTTACCACACCTAATTTTAATTATGAGGTGGGTAAGTCTATTGTATTAAATGTCACTAACTTAGATGCTACAGGACAGTTTCAATATTTCAACATTGCTGTAATTAAAACAATAAATGACATCACTTCTGTAGAATTAGTTGGTACATATTTTATTGATAAAATAGAAAGAAATATTACATACACTGGTCAGAATCAAACACAAATACGTTTAACCACAAGTGACATCTATGAGAAATATCCTTATTATGATATTGCTCAAGATCTTACAACAGTTCAAGATGTTCTTGTATGGGACGATCTTACATCTATAGATAGGATTAACTATCAAAGTATTGCTAGTCAAATAACTCTTGGTTGGCAGACATATAGAATTCCAAATACAGAAGACTATTCAGATGAGATAAATGCTACAAATTTTAGAGGATATCTAAGAGATGAGGTTTATGCATTTGAAATAGTGTTTCTTTTAAGAAACGGTAAACAAACAGATGGTTTTCATATTCCTGGTAGAATTAGAAACAATAATGAAAACATTCCTGATGTAGCAGATACAAATCCTGATTTTATTGGTGAGCCTGATTATGAGGTGGGAGGAATAGGATATAGTCCTTATTGGAAAATATATAACACAGCAAATGTTACAGGATATGCTCCAGAATATACAGGAGGAACAGGATATAAAGGAGCTTACCAATATGGTGATTTTGCTTATTGGGAATCAACAGAACTCTATCCTTGTAATACAGATGTGTGGGGAGATCTTTCAGACACTCCTATAAGACATCATAAGTTTCCTGATGTTCTTGTAAGCCCCATATATGAATCTCCTACATATAGTGTATCTGGACCAATCACTCCTGTGATGCAAAATGATGCTATATTCCCTATTGGAGTTAGAGTGGATCTTGGACAAATTAGACAACTAATAAATATATCATCTCTCACTAGTGATCAGAAGAATGATATTGTTGCATTCAAGATTGTAAGGGGTAATCGTGGTACAAATAAATCTATTGTAGCAAAAGGTATTCTTAGAAATGTAGGAAAGTATACAAGAGAACAAACAGACTACTACTATCCCAACTATCCATATAATGACATTAAGAAAGATCCTTTTCTACTTGCTACAAGTAATTCATATTCTTTAGATTGTAATTGTTACATGATTATACCATCTGCCGATGGTACAATTAATTATGTAGATTGTGACACTAATCAAGGAGCTACTAAACCATTTCTTTTAGTAGATGGTATTTTTTATCTTTGTTCAATTGACCTACCTATTCCAACTCTCAACACCACTGCTACAGTTTCTATAGCTAATTATAGTGTATGGAGAATTTGTAATACTTATAGTGCTCTTAATCCTATTTTTAATATCAATCTTTTATTTAGTTATATCACTCCTTTTAGAACAGGGCCTACAGATAATGGATTTAGAACAATAGTTCTTCCTGCTTATACATGTACAGGATCACCTGGTTATCCTGATGTTGCATCAACAATTAAGCCTGTACAAGTCACTTTTCCTACACTATTCAATATATCAACAATAACTGAACTTAATAAAGTTAGAGGTCCACTAAATTGTGGTTCAGATGAAGACTATCTATATGGTTTTGAAAGTGATGATCAAAAATATAGACATGTATTCAACTCTCCTGAAACATCTTTTGGACAACCATTCTTAGGAAATATTCTTAAACTAGAGAATGTAATGTTTGGTGCTGGAAGTGCACACTTTGTACAAGTGAAAAATCATGCATTGTATAAACTTCTTACCAAGGAGGCTCAACAAGATGCTTTAGATTCAAGTGCTGCATTAGGTGCAATTACAGGAACAGGATCTAGTTTTAGTGCATCAGCAATGTTCACAGCATACCAGGCATATTTAGCAATATACATAAATGGAATAACAAGAAGAAACTATACATATTCATTCAACTCTATAGCTAGTTATGACTATAGTGCTGATATACAGAATAACATTGGTGTAAAACAAAGAACTGTTGATATAGCTCAATATATTATACCTGGTGTTCAAAGTATTGGTGACAATCATAACATCAATAATTGGAATAGAGAGTCTTCTGTTTATATAAAAACAACAGATAAAGTTGATGATTTTCTAATACCATATGACACCTATCAAATTTGTAATAATAATATAATTGTTGCATCACTATTTAATATAACAAATCCTACCACTGGACAACAAAATGTACTTGTTACTCCAGGTTGTAGCAGTTATGATTCAACAACCTATCCTATATTTGTATCAGGAAGCATTAATTATTCTATAACTATCACATCTTCAGGATTTGCAAATATTACTGGTCCCACTCCTTCTCTTCCCTATCCTAGTGAAACACCTAGTTTGATTTTTGCAGGAAGTTCTGTCATATCTGATAATTCAAGATTTATAATTTCTGAAAAAGGAAATTGTGTAAATCCTGGAAAAGAAGAAGACATCACTGTAGTTTCATACTATGGATCATTGAAAAATATATTTGTCAACCAATGGGGACAGATGTATTCTTATGAAACAATTGATACAGGATTTCAAAGAAGTATTGATCCTGTTGTAGGTAGTACTATTGATACAGTGTTTGGTGGTGATACATTTATTACAAGATTTGCATTTAAAACAAAGCTTCCATTCTTTATAGACAATCGTGTAAATGCTCCTGATGATTCAGACATATTCTATGATGAAATAGGTAATGTTGCCTATCCTAGATATTGGTTTTCATCAAGATCTAATTTAGATGATTATTATGTAAATCAAAGTAGTACAAATCTTTTAAATATTATTTCATATAAAGCACATAGATTTGATTGTCCAAATACACAAAATCTTGTATCAGGAAGTTTTAATAGAACTTTCTATGATGGAAAGATGTATCTGTTTGCATATGGTGTTCCTAATTTCTATTGTGAAAGTTCATATAATGTAAATCTTAGACAGGCATTTAATAATAAAGAAGGAGATTTCTGGCCTCATGTAAGCACAAGTATTCCTGATGATTGGGTTCAGGAAAGCTTTGTAACAATACAACAAGATAACACCTACTATTATAATGTGACGTTCTCTAAACAGAATAAAGAAGATTATTTTTCACATCTTCCTCCAGACTGGAAAGCACAACTTTGTTTTACAAACTATCCATTCAGAGCAATATATTCTGATTCTCAAGATTCCAATCCTAATAATAAAGTGAATGCCTGGTTAAACTATGGTGCTGCATCATATTTTGATTTTCCTCAAAACTTTGGTAAGCTCACCTCATTAGATGGTATACAGAACAGAGCAGTGTTAGCTAGATTTGAAAACAAGAGTCTTTTATATAACACTCTTCTTACAGTGGATACAAGTAATCCACAGGCTGCTTATTTAGGAAATAGTACATTGTTCAAGAGTTCTCCTCCAATTGATTTTGCAGAAACAGATCTTGGATATGTAGGAAGTCAACATAAGTTTCTTTTAAAGATTCCTCAGGGACAAATCAGTGCTGATGCTAAAAGAGGACAAGTGTTTCTAATAGCTGGTAACCAAGCAACAGATCTTTCTGCATTTGGTTCAGGAATGAATAGATTCTTTACAGATCATTTGGCTTTTGAAATTCTTAGATATTTTCCTAATGTTGATATAGATAATCATTTTAATGGAATAGGACTTCATGGTGTATATGATTCTAAATATGATCGTGTCATCATAACAAAACTAGATTATATTCCTGTAGATGATAGGGTTAAATATGATCCTGAAACAAAAGAATTTTATATAGAAGAAGAACTTCCATTCTTCCCAGCTAGCAGTACAACAACAACTAGTTCTAGTTCTACTTCTACAACAACTAGTTCTACAAGTTCTACAAGTAGTACAACTTCTACAAGTACAAGCACTAGTACAACAACAAGTACAACAACTGCTGGTCCAGTTTATAGTTTTTCATACACTGCAGAAACTTATGAATGCACTGCACCATTAGGATGTTCTTCACCTACAGGAACTGTAGTGGTAACTACACCTGATCCATTTACACTACCAGTAGGTTCTTATTTTAGAATAGAGGGATTTACTGATACAATATCTTATAAAGTGATTTCAGGAACTTCAGGTCCTGCTGGATATATAATGATTCCATTTGCACATGCAACTTGTGTAGATTCTTGTAGTGAATTGCCACCACCATAATAATAAAATAGAATGTCAGAAACAATCAAAAGAAGAAAAGTGGTAGAACTTACAGATCTTAATTATTTCTGTAACAAGTCTTGGACACTATCATTTAATATGAACACCAAAAGTTGGGTGAGCTTTCATAGCTACATCCCAAACTTCTATATAGGTGAGAACAACTTCTTTTATTCAGGACTTAATGGAGGATGTGATCTTGAGCTTCTTGCAATATCAGAAGTTCCTTGTACACTAACAACTTCTACAACAAGTAATTTAAAACCAGGAACAACAACTTCTACAACAACAGTGTTTATAGATTGTGTATTAGAAGGTTTTGTTATTAAACTTCCTCCAACCCCCACTACAACAACAACAAGTAGTAGTTCAACTAGCACATCAACATCTACATCTACTAGTACAAGTTCTACTTCTACTAGTACATCAACTAGTTCTACATCCACTACTGTTCCTCCAACAACAACATCAACAAGCACTAGCACATCAACAAGCACCAGTACATCAACAAGCACTTCTTCTACTAGCACTAGCACTACATCAACCACTAGTACAACTTCTACAACAAGTACAACAACCACTATACCACCTACAACAACTAGTACATCAACCACAGTACAAAACTTTGCTAAATGTGTTGATTGTGCTCCAATATTAACTGATTTTATAGATAATGGTGTTGGTTTATTAAGTGTTGGTAATATGACTTCTGGTCCATGTGCACTTGGTGATTATGTAATTGATTGGTATGTTGATAGTATACTTAACCCTATAGAGTTTACATCTGGTAACACTGGAAATACAGATCCAGCTATACAACAGTTTCATCCTTTCACAGGAGCAAGTGCAAGACCTTCTATAGGAGGATCTTGGATTCCTGTAATAAGATATGCTTATTTGGATAGTATAAAATACACTTCTGCTATAACTCCAGGAGCAGCATATGCTAGTGATCTTGCTACATGTCTTGCACCAATTAATGTACTTAACTTAAATTGTTCAAATGGTACAAATACAGATGTTGGATTTGAACAATACACACATAAATTTAATTACACTAATGGTGTTTCAAGTCCTTCAGATGCTAGTAAATCATTAGGATTTGATCTTGATGGAACTACACAATATTTGGCATGGTATTTTAATGCAGATATTATATCTGATAGAATACAATTTACTTATATTAGTCCTTTAAATGCTACATCTACTTTAATGCAAGACTTTGCAATTGGAACAGATATACCAGCACTTAATCTTACAGGAGTAATTAAAAAAGTTAATCAATCTTATAGTAAATATATTATAGATCTTACAGCAATAACTTATGCAGCAGGGGATTATATATTAATTGATATTACAGCTGGATATATTGCTCCAACTAATCCAAATACAAACTGGACAGTTTATTTAAAATGTTTAACAACATTTGATACATCATGGACAAAGGCTGTAATAGATCCATGTAGTGCAGTGATGACATATAGCACAGGACTTTGTGCATATAATCTTACTTATGGATTTTCAACATTCAATGATAATAAAACTACAGATCGTTATAAATATCTAGTTACTAGTTATGACACTAATGGAGTAACAAATATTACTCCAACTTTTTCACAATCATTTAGTAATGGACAACAATCTTGTTCTTATGGATTTGGCATACATAATATAAATGAAGCCTGTGTACAAGCAGCAGGAACTATCACTGTAACTAAAACAGGACCAAGTTTTGTATATCAATTTAGTGATATTATTGACTATAATAAATATCAATCTGAGTATAATGATAATATAGCATGGGTAACACCAGCAGGTCCTACACCACCTACATCTGATATTAATTATTACAGATTTATTCAGACATTTGTTCGTAAATATCTTAATGATAATTGTGGTGATACAAGAATAAGTCGTGATGCATATATGATGCACTATCTCACTCCTGTTACATTTGATCCTATTGCTCAAACAATGTCATTCACTATAACTGCAGTTGATGGGTCAGCTTTCTTTGCAACAGTAGGAGCATGTCCTGGTAGTTGTGCTGCTCTTGATCTTTTACAGCAAACTAATAATTTTGCAGCAAGTGTAAGTAATAAAGTAGTTGTAGGAAGAACAACAACAGTTAAATCTCAAGGTGCTTATATTTATGCAAGAACAGCACCTGTAGTTACTTTTCTTTATTCAGCAGCTGGTGGTGATCATATTGCTCCATATTCACCAGTGTATGCTGCTCCTTTAACTAATGGTTGGTATTATAATTCTCCTAATTATCAAGCTTTCCATTTCTTCCACAATGCTGTAACAATTACAGATAGTCTAGATGGTGTAAATAACTTTAAAATACAAAGTGATCTTGATGTAAATGGTAAACCTACAGGTGTATATGTTACTATATATGAAAAAATAGCAGGAGTTGTAACAACACCAAGTGCAGGATGTCCTTAATAATTAAACTATGTCAAAAACAATAATTATAAAATTAGCAAGTGCTGGTAGTAGAGTTACTGGACCATTTAATATTTCCGATAATCTTGGAAATGTTCTTGGTACTAATGTATTAAAGACCACTCTTATTATGGGTATCACTTATATAGTTGATGATGCTGTTACAGTTATAGTTGTTGAATCTATAGGAAAATGTCATGTAAAAAAGAATCTCCCTATATCAACACTTGACACATGTCAAATAGCAGCAATGACATTTAAACAGATAAATACATCATCTATCTGGAGACATCTAACTGATATAGTGAATTACAACTACTACTATGGAAACATAGAACCATATATAATAGAATATCCATTCTCTTATGATTTTCAAGATGAAATCTTACAAAATGTAAAAGACTACACAAAAGCTTATAAATATATTAAAATAGTAGATGGTGTATTTAACTATAATACTAGAATAGATACAGATGATAGATGGTTTAATAAAGCTATTCTATTTAATGGACAACAGTGTTCTGGTGTATTAGAATTAGTTCCTAAACCTCTACACAATCTAAAGGAGTATTTAAAATACCCTATATATAATGCTGATAGTAAAACAATTACATATACAAAGAGTGATAATTTTTATCAATATAATACATTTTGGTCTATGATAAAAGATAAATCCATACCTTTGTTTACAACAAGTTGTGAAAGTCTTTCTATAGATAAAATTATAAACCAAGCAAATATGGACTATGGCAAGAGATCTTTTAAAAAGGAACCTCTAAGAGCTAAGTTCTTAAAGGTGAGACACATTCTAGATAATAGAAGTGATGCTCATTTAGTTTCAGGATTCATCACTACACCAAGTCAAATCTCTTATAAATAATGGCTAACAAAATAACATGCACATGTGGACATTCCTGGGATAAATCAGATTCTAGTAAGAAGGATGCAATGGTGTGTCATATTTGTGGAAAGAACAATATGAAGAATGGTGGATGGTTAGAGAATTATTCTGAGGGTGGAAGAATGCAAGAGCATCAAGAGAACTATAATGATAGTGATGTATCTATGCCTGAAGGATTTGTAGGTATGGGTAATAACACACAAGGTAGAAACTATTCCCCTGCATGGGGTGGACAGTTTGAAGAAGGTGGAATGATCCCTCAGGCACAGAAAGGTCTTACCTTTCTCGAACCAACTAGTTCTAAACTACCAATAGGATATGCAAATATTCCAAGTAATGTACCTAGTTCAGAACTTGCTCAATCTATAGGTGGTGAAGATGGAGAACCTGCTTTTTTAATTCCTACATTTAAATATGGCCATCCTTTAGAGGATGCAAGTGCTGAGTTTAGAAAAACAGGAGAACATCTTGGTGGTCCATTTAAAACATGGCAAGAAGCTGATGAATGGGAAAGAAATGTAAGACATCCTTATGTAGAAAAAGGACAAGATATTCCTACACCTCTAAGAAGATGGGGAAAGGATTTTGCTATGGGTGGTTCTCTTCCTGGTTCTGTAGGATTCATGTATGCACGTACAAATAGTCCTGCTCCTTCTAATGGTCCATATGCTAAGAAGACAAAAGCTAGTGCACAGAATGGTCAAGAGATGAAATACTATCAAGAAGGACTTGATTGGAAACCAAAGATGATTAGTAAGAATGGTTCTGTGATAGAAGATGACATGGGACAATGGGCACATCCTGGAGAGATAACAAAAATCAACTCTAATCAAATAACAATGAAAGGGGTAGACTATCCTGTATTAGGAATTTCAGATGCAGGTGATCGTCAAATGATGTATCCAGATCAAGAATATACATTCAAAGGTAGGACAGTAACTGAATATCCACAGAAAAAGAAAAATGGTGGGTGGTTGGATAAATATAACTAACATAATAAAAATAAAAATATGAAGGCTGAAATCTTAAAAATTGCTGGTGTTAAATCTGAAAAGGAATTCTACAAATTATTTCCTGATGAGAAATCATTTAAAGCCAAATATGGTAAAGAGCTTAAAAAAGCAGCTATGGGAAGTAAGATGGTGAAGACACAACTTCAACAACTTACAGACTTTGGTAATCCTCCTATAGCACAAGTTGGTGCACAGTTAGATATGTGGGGTAATCCTGTGCAACAGAACATAACTCAAATGCCTACAAATCCTAATGCAGGAACTGGACAAATGGGATTGAATAATGCTCCTGGAGGTATTATGAATTTAACACCAAATGCTGCAGCTACAAATGCTACAAATCAATTGCAGATGTTTGGAACAGGAGCAGATATAAAACAAGGTGGTGCATTAGGTGGTAAGACACCTGATTCTATAAAAGGAGTGGGTTCAGAGATGTTAGGAAAAGGAGGAGGAGGTGCTTTAGGTAAACTTGGTGGTGTAGGAGGAATTGCATCAACAGCATCTGCTATAATAGGTGGTATTCAAGGACTGAAAGAAGAAAAGAAACAATTAAAACAATCAGAACAAGATAAGGCTTTAAGTAATCTCACTCTTCAGGCTACAAGCATGAGACCAGAAAAGATTAAAAATAAATATGTAAGACCAGAAGATGCAATGGTTCAACCAGAACAATTGTTTCCTTCCTATGGAGTGGGTACAAATGTTCTTGCTGAGTATGGTGCTACATTAAAAGCTCAAAATGGTTTAGTAGATAGTGGAAATAAATCTTTTATACTACCTCCAATCACTCAAAATAGAGAAGTGGCAGAATCAACATTTATGAAAAAACCATTAAATAGTTCCTCACATCTTTCTCCACATGAACAAACATTTGAAGAATACTATATTGCCCATACTAGTCCTGAGGAAAGAGATGCACAAATAAGAGCTGATAAATTACATATGATGGAAAGATCTCCATCTCAAAGACCAATAGTAAATAGAAATGGTGGTATAACAAATATGCAAATAGGTGGTAATCTTGGAGAGATACAAAACACATATGCTCCTAATAACCTATATGATGATCTTGGATATGAACCACTTAGTGATTCTGAAATTGTAAAACAATACAGAGCTGGTGGATTTATGCCAAGAGCACAGAGTGGATTTCAGCAAATGTCAGATTATTCTAGTGCAGGGGGTGCTGATCAAGCAGGTCAGTTATTTGGTGCAGCAGGTAGTGCAATAGGTGGAAGTGGATTTAAACAAAATGCTGGTTCTCAGTTGGGTGGAGGAATTGGTAAAGCAGCAGGAAGTTTAATAGGAGGACCTGTAGGAGGACTTATAGGTAGTGCTCTTGGTTCATTAACTGGTGGTCTTTTAGATCAGAAAGGTAAGAAGATAGCAGCTAATCAGAAAGCTACACAAAAGAATGTAGAAACAGGAGCATTTCAATCAGGAGCTCAGGCTTTACAATCACAAAATTCAGCATTTGTAAGAGATGGTGGTCTTGTTCCTTATGAAGAAGGTGGATGGGTTTCTCATGATTGGCAGCCACAAGTTATTGCAACCTTTGGTGAAAATAAGATGAGTGATCTTTTAAAACCTGATCCTATGATGAATACATTGAGAGCTGGTGGACACATTAGTCAAAATTATGTAGAACCAAGTCAAAGAGCTTTAGACACTATGGCTTTAGGTGGTGAACTTAAAACTACATGGGGTGGATATGCAGAACCTATGTCTCAAAATCCATATATGCCTGGGACAGGAGAAACAGTTATGTTTAGAGGAAAGAGTCATGATGAAGGTGATGGTAATGGACATACAGGAATAGGTGTAAAGTATGGTGATGGTGGTAAGATGACTGATTATGCTGAGTTTGGAAGTGAAAGTGCGGATGCTGATGTTGAAGTGGAAAGAGGTGAACCAGCTACAGAAATGACAGATGGTCAAGGACAAAAGAATATGGTGGTGTTTGGCAATCTTCAAATACCTAATCAGTTATTAAACCATATAGGAGATCCAAATGCTAAAGGTAAGAAGTTCAAAAATTATGTAGCTGATCTTGCTAAAAAGGAAGCTAAACAAAACAAAATAATTGATAAATCTACAAATAGTATTAATGAATTAAATGTTTATACACCATTTGATAAACTAAATTTGGATGCTCATCAAGCAAATATAATAGGTGCAAACATGAACCTTAAAACATATGCAGATTATAAAATGAATGCTGCAGCTGTACAAAATGCAATTAATGATACTGCAGCAGAACATGGACTTGATGCAGATCATCTTGCTAAAGGTAAACACATTAAAGACAAAGAAGCTATGAAACAACAAGCTAAATTTGGTAAGGAAATATTTAAAGCACAAACAGGAACTAAACTTCCTGCAGTGAAGCAGTCTGATTATGAATATCTTAGAAAGTTATACGATGAAGCTAAGGCACAAAAAAGAGGTGATAAAGTTCTTAAGTTTCAACAAGAGTATCACAGACTTGTTCCTGACTATGCAAAGAAGGTATTAGGTGCTTATCCTCCAACAACTCATGGTGGCAAACACAAACCTAAATATACTAATAAAGATCTTGCCAGTAATGAAGATACAATATTTGGTAAGAGAACAGAACGATATATGGAAGCAATGGATAATGCTCCTAGATATGAAGGAACAATAATTCCATCTATTCCTGAGAGCATGCCTGTAGATAGTAGTAATGTGCCTATTACTACAACTGAAACAACAATACAGCCTGTAGAAGCACTTAAAAGAAGTAAACTTATGGATGCTGCTAATCAACTTCTTCCATACGCAAGACCTACTGATGCTGATTATAGAGTTGATCTAAATCCAGAAATGACTGCTCTTTCTATGAATCAATTGGAACCAGTTCAAGCACAACTCTATCATCCTCAACTCTTAACACCCTATGATGTTTCTTATCAGGATCAGTTAAATGAAGTGACTGCTCAAAGTAGAGAAGCAGAAAGAATGACTGGACAAAATCCTGCAGCTGCAGCAGCTATAATGGCTCAAGCAAATCGTAATAAGAGTCAAATCTTAGGAGAGCAATTCAGACAAAACCAAGGTCAGAGAATGGGTGTTTATAATCAAAACATAGCATCTCTCAATGATGCTCAGCTTAAAAATCTTGGAATCCTTGATACTCAATATGGTAGACAAGCAGAAGCTAAATCTAAAACTAAACAACAGGCTATAGAAGTGGCTAAATCAATGGCTGACAAGATTGATAAAAACAAACTTGAAAATAGAACATTACAGACTTATGAGAATATGTACAACTATAGATTTGGTGCAAATGGTAAGGCTGAAAACTACAATCCTCTTCAACAGTTTGATGTAGCTCTTGGTGGTTCAGGAACAGGTAAAACAAGTGGTGGAATTGCTCCTGGATATGAGTTTACATATGATGCTTCTGGAAACATTATTGGTACAAAAAAATCTGCCAAGAGTAAAGATGACGCTAGAAATGGATCTATTGTAAAAGCCATCAAAGGTTTATAACCAATTCAATTATAGTAGATTACCAAAACTCATTATATCACTTGGTAATTATAATATTTTAAATTACATTTGCTAACACAATTATTATGGCAAGCTGGACAGACGCAATATCAACCTTTAATCCCTATGTATCAACACTTCCTGTTGATGCAATGGTGAAAGTGGGCATGCAAAAGCAGGCTCAATATGAAGAAGGTGTACAAAAAATACAATCTAACATAGACCAGGTTGCTGGTATGGATGTATTAAAAGACATAGATAAAAACTATCTTCAATCTAAACTGAATGAACTTGGTGGTAATTTAAGAACTGTAGCTGCTGGAGACTTCTCTGATTTTCAATTAGTTAACTCTGTTGGAGGAATGGCTAAACAAATTAGTAGAGATAAGAATGTACAAACTGCTGTTGGTTCTACAGCTTGGTATAGAAAACAACAAAAGATAATAGAAGATGCAAGAAAAGAAGGAAAGTCTAATGTTGCAAACGAAGACTTATTTAACACTCAAGTTAGTGGTTGGTTAGGTGATAACAAAGTGGGATCTTCTTTTTCTTCTGAATATGTTCCATATACAGATGTATTTAAAAAACTTCAAGATATAGCTAAGTCTGTAGGAGAAGATTCTACAATTGTTCAGCAATTATTTCAAACAGATGGAAATGGTAATCCTGTATTAAAGAATGGTCAATTACAATATAATGATGTAATGGCTGAAACTCTTTTAAAAGGAAAAGATAAAAATAAAATACTAAGTGCCTTTCAAAGTGGACTAGATGCTAATGATTATAGACAACTAGGTATCAGTGGAAGATATGAATTAAAAGGTAGATCTGTAGAAGATCTTGGAAAATCCTTAGAGGATGGGTTTTTAGAATATCAGAAAAACTCCTTATTACAAAAAGATTCAGTACAAGATAAGATATTAGAACTAAAAACAAAAGGAGGATCTCAAAAAGACATAGATGCTCTTCAGGAAACAGTTGTAAGAATAGATGACAGTATAGCCAAAAGAAGAAGTAGCGTTGACCAAATGAAATCTGCAGATCCAGATGCTATAAGAGGAAGTATTTACACAAATAACTTTCTTGACAGTTTATCTAATAGCTTTTCTGCAAAAGAAACTTATACAAAGTATAGTAAGAATCCTGCTGTAGAAGTGATGATGGATAGAGAGAAAATGAAACTTGAGGCAAATAAGTTTAAACTTGAACAAGATAAGTTTAGATATGAACAAGGTCGTGATATTGAGGAAGATAAACTTGCAATATGGAAAGCAAAGTTTGAAAAAGGACTTGTTGATGAGAATGGAAAACCCACAGGAGCAGGTCTATACTCAGGAGGAGCTAGAGACCTTACAATATCAGATCAAACAAACTCTACATATTTTGGTGATCAGTTTGAACAAGGGTTGAAAGATGATATGGGTGCTCAGTTTAAGCTGTATGAAAAAGTTGCTGTAGCTGATTGGATGGCTAAAAACTCTGGAAAAACAGATCCTAAAACAGGAAAACCTCTTTCTACTAATGATATTAAAAATGCAATCACTTACTATGCTAAACAAACAGGACATTCTTATAATGACTATATTGTTTTGCAAGGACAAAAAGCAACAGATAAATGGAATCAAACAAAAGGTAAATCATTAGGTGCAGAATATTCTGATGACTTTAAGGCAATAAGTGAGTTAGGGGGTAGAATAGGCATTAACAAAAAGAAAATGGATAATGAGGCAGATGCAATTAATGCTAAAGCTAAAGAACTAGGTATTACGCCTGTAGATTTAAGTAAAATTGATATTAAACCTATAACTGTAACAGCAGTTATTGGAGGTGAAGCTGAAGGAATGGGTCAGATGAGAAAACAACAAGTCAATCTTAATAAACAAGATGTAATTGATTTTGCAACTTTTATTAATCATGATTGGGAAGGTGGCTTTCAACCAGGAATTTTAGATTCAGATAGAGTTAAAAGAGATGCTGGTGAAGCAAAGAAGAGACTCATAAAAAAGTATGGAACTGCTGGATTTGAAAGTATACAAAGAGAAGTTAGAGGTCGGGAAAAATTTGATCCTGCAGATATGAATCCTTTCCATATGCTCCTTGCTCATGGTAATGAGGGAGTTCGTCAAAATACAGAAATTAAAAAAGCAATAGGTGTATTACAAAATGACAACTATAAGAAAACCATGGCCTTAAAAGAAGACTACTACAAAGGCATTAGTGATGTTGGTGTTCCTAAAGGAGTTGTTTTATATAAAGATAAAGCTGAACAAAAAGAACATTTACAATCATCATTAGCTAGTGTTGTAAGTGATTATGCTAGTATTGATGATTCGTATCAAGAGATGGCAAAATATGCAACTGATGATAAAGCACAATTTCAGATAAATATTGATCCTGCAACAAGTAGGTATGGTAACAATTCATATAGTTTACAAGTTACAAAACCAGATGGTTCTATGATGACAAAACCTATTACAGAAAAGCACTATCAATTCTTAACAGGAAAGGCAGCACCTTCATTGTTTATAGATGAGGTTTCATCTAGCATTAAAGCATCTCAGTTTGGAAGTACTAATTTATCATATGCGTACACTAATGATAATGCTTACTCTACCGCATTTGTAAAAGACTATCAAACAAGAACTAGTAATTATAATGTTGCTATAGATTATGTTCCAGGATCAGGTGGTGTTCTTTTTCCTAAACTTTATGTACAAGTTAATGATAATGATTGGAAACTTATTCCTTACAATGCTGGTCTAACACCAGAACAAGCTAAAAACTTTCCATCAATGGTAGATGATGTTTTTGTAAAATCATTAATGCAAAGCAAAAAATAATATATGCCAGAAGAAATAAAGCCAGTAAATCAGAAAGGTTATATCACTCCAATTGTTCCTGATTACACCTCATCTGTAAGAACTTCAAATGGTGCTCCTTTAGATGCATATGATTTAATGTCACAGAGATTAGCTGCAGTACCTGATGAGTCACACTTCACTAATGTATCAGCTAATATACTACCTGGAACAGGAAGGTATGATAAGATATTTCCTGGAGAGAACATGGAAGAAATATATGCTCAAGGACAAAGCTGGGGATCAAAGATGGTGAATGGTGTAGGCAAAGGACTTTCGCTCACAGGAACCACTTTATTACAATCAACTGTAGGTCTTGTAAATGGTCTTGTTCAATGGGGACAAGATGGTAGAGCTGCTTCATTCTATGATAATGAGTTTAATAGAAACCTTGATGAATTTAATAAAAAACTAGAAGACACTCTTCCTAACTATTATACCACTGCTGAGAAAGATGCAAACTGGTATTCTCCTAAAAAATTATTTACAGCAAACTTCTTATGGGATGGTATTGTTAAAAACCTAGGATTTTCTGCAGGTGCTTATTTATCAGGTGGACTTTATACAGCTGCATTAAAAGCTCTTCCTCTTACATCAAGATTATTCTCTATAGGAAAAGCAGCAGAGACATTAGCTGCTACAGAAGAAGGACTTCTTGCTGCAAACAAAGCTGCTGAAACTTATGGAAAAATCAAAGGTCTTTCTGATAAATTTCTATCATCTTATAAAACTTTAAATACTGGAGGCAGAGCTTTAGTTGCAGGACTTTCTACAACTGGTGAAGCTGGATTTGAAGCATATAATAATTTGAATCAATTTAGAGATGAAAAAATAAGAGAATTCAAAGAAGCAAATGGTGGCATGTCTCCTATAGGAGATGATCTTGAAAAGATAAATCAACAAGCTGATAATGTTGGTAATTCTTCATTTATTTTCAACACTGCACTACTCACTGCAACAAACTATATTCAGTTTCCTAAAATCTTGGGAAGTTCATACAAAGCTGAGAAAGGTATTGTTAATGGACTAACTAAAGAGATTGAAGATCTTGGTACAGATGCAGCAGGAAATCTTATAAGAAAAGCAGCTCCTAAAACACGCTTTGGAAAAATAATATCTAGTGTAAATAAAGTGAGACCTTATTTATTTTCTACATCTGAAGGATTTGAAGAAGGTGCACAGTATGCTATACAGGTTGGCACACAAGATTATTATAATAAAAAATATAAAGGAGAGGATGCTAATTTTGCTGATAGTTTGATAGAGGGAGTTGTTAAAACCTTCACTACAAATGAAGGTATGGAGAATGTTCTTATTGGAGGATTGTCAGGAGCTATGAGTATGGCTAGAGGCACCTACCAAGAACGAAAAGAAAAGAAGTTAAATACAGAAAATGCAATAAAAGAAATTAACAAAACAAAGCTTTCTGATTTTACAAAAGAAACTTTTGGTGCAGTTAATAGAGGTATTATTCTACAGGAAGAAAGAGAAGAGCTATTAAAACAAGGTGATGTTCTTGAGAGTAAAGATAAAGAAACTGACTACATAATAAACTACCTCACTCCTCGTATCAAGTATGGTAGAACAGATCTTGTAACAACTGATCTTCAAAACTTAAGAGATCTTGCTTCTAGTGATAAAGGGTTTGGTGAACTAATAGGTGAAGGAAAAGCTCTTGGAACTGATACACAAGAAGCATTTTTAAAAAGACTGGATAATCTTGAAATCACTACACAAAACGTAAAATCTCTCTATCAATCTTTAAATCTTCGTTATGGTAATATAATGACGAAAGATGGTAAACCTGCATACACATCATCTGTAATGGATCAAATGATATATGCAGCTACAAAAGTTTCTGACTATGATAAACGTATTCCTGAGATAGGTGTAAATCTTACGTCTCAAGGAATAGATTTTATTTCTGCAATCAATGGATTAGCAAAAGATGATCCTGATGCATATAATGCAGCAATGAATGCAATTGAAGATCTTGATATTGTTTCTGATAGAAAGGATGAATTGATGGAATCATTACAAGACATAGGTGAGTTAAGTCTTCGTAGACAAAGATTCTTAAAAGAATATGATGATATAAAGAAAAACCCACAGAATTATTCTGATACAACTAGTGCAACACCTACAAGTGCAACACCTCCTGTTTCTGGAGATAGTAAAGATGTTATTAAAATCAAAACAAAAGATGGTGAAGAGACTATAGAACTTAATGAAGATTATGTTGCTGGTGCAAAAGAAATACAAACTGTAGAGGGTGTAACTCTTGCTAAGTTCTTAGAATTCAAAGTGATAGGTAAAGCTGATAATGGAGACATTGTTATTCAAACTAAAGATGGAAAAACTCACTCAATAAAACCTTCTGTATTTGAAGAATATAAACTAGGAAAATCTGCTACACTAAGTCGTACCTCTAGATTTTATTTAGATAACTATGATAAGAAGTTTAACTTCAAACTTAAAGGTGGAAAGTCAATTGAAGGACAAATCATATTTGATCCAAAGACAAAATCGCTATACTTTGAATCTACAGAGAAAAAGAAGAATGGCAATCCTGTACATAGAATAGCTGTAACGTTAGATCAGTTTGAGACAAAAGCAGGATTTAAACAAGCTCAAATATGGAGCAATAGTAAGTTTAGTCCAAAGACAGAAGCTCTTTTCACTGAAGCAAAGTCTCAGGAAGAAGTTGATGTTGAAAGCAATATAGAAGCAAAGCTTAATGAAAGAAGAAGACTCATTAAAGAAATTGCTGATGAAACAAGACAAAAGATTAGTTCTATAAATGAAAAGATAGTTGCTAAGAGAGAAGAACTAGCTAAGCTTAACGAAGAGCTTGGTGCTCTTAGTGAGTTTAGGGTGAAAGATAAATACAGTAATGTATCTATTGTAACCAACTTCAATAAAATTCTAAGTAAGTCTATGCAAGGACTTACAAAGTTATCTGGTCTTAAGAACTCTCTTGAGAGAGAAATAGAAGAGTTACAAGCACAGAAAGATTCTTTAGAGTTTAATGTTGAATACTTTGATGATTTTATTGCAAACGTAAAAGAACTTCCTGAAGATTTCAGAGACATGTTAGATGAGTTGAGAGATCAAAGAGATGGTCTTTCAAGCCTTGTGTTATCTACAGGAATTCAGATCAATCAGTTCTCTAAGCTCATTGATACTATCAATGATGCTATCAAAGATTTTGCATCATTATTACAATCTACATTCCAAAAGTTTGATAAAGACTACCCTGATTATATAAAGAAGAACTTCGAAGAAATGAAGGACAATCCTTTGTATGAAAAGGTTAAAGAGCTCAAAGAGTATATTGCAGACTATGCTCTTATGGAAGACATAAAGAAAGATGTTTCTGTAAATGAGGATAAGATAAAAGAACTTAGTGCTAAGATTGATGAACTATACAAACAACTCACTGAGACTGGAAAAGAATTAGATGCTAAAGAGCAGATAATTAAAAAGTTTGAAGAGACGCTTAAGAAATATGAACAGAAGGTGGCTGAAGAAGCTGTGATGAAAAAGAGTGAGGAGGTTATGAAACAAGTGTTAGGCACAATGAACCAAGGTGTTCAGAATGCTGAATTTGATAGAGAATACCAAGCAGATGATAAGAAGGCTTCAGATGTTATAGGAAAAGCTACTACATATCCTTCTGCAAAATCATTTAAAGAAAGTGGTGAAACTCCTTCAGAGCATCATCAACGTGCTAATAGATTTGGATCAAGATTAAACAGTCTTGAGAACCAAGGAGAGATCAAAGGTGTTGTTGTTACAAATTCATTACAAGGAGCCATTGTTCCTGGACTTACAGAGTTCTTAGCTCAAGATAAAGCAGGAATAGACCCTACACAAACCATTGCTATTGTAATGGCTACAGTGAATGATGATGGTACATACACTCTTGTAGATGAGTTTGGTAAACCTATTGCTGGCAAAGCTACAGATGAGTCTGCTGAAGACTATGCTAAGAGATTACATAGCAGTGCTATATTCCAAACATTCCCTACAGTTGGTAAGTTAGATGGAATGTTTAGAGAAGGAACTTCCCAAGATATGATTGATGGTATCAAGGAAGAGTATGCTATATGGAGACAAACTACATTAGAAGCTAAGCAATTATCAAACTACAATATCACTGCATCTTTTGGTAGACCTCAGAATGTTCAAGAGAACAAAGAGAATGGACAGGAAGGAACAAAAGATAATTACAACGCAAGAGTTGGTGTTGAAGATTCTGGCTTAGTAACAGATGATGAACTTTTAACACGTCAGGTGATTAAAGTTCCTACAACAGAAGAGAGAGTGAGCAAAGGTTCTACATCATTTGGTAATGCATTAGGACGTGTATTCTTAATCCTTAAGAATGCATTACAACCTCTTAATAATAGAAACCATACAGCAAAAGAAGCTAATACAATATTTGATGCAATGAATGCTCTTGCTGAAACAATCTACCAAGAGAACAAGAAAGGTAAGTTTAAATTTGAAGATTCTCCTAAGGCACAAAGACTTGTTGATTGGTTAAGAACAGTTGTATACTGGGGAACTCCTAGAGAAGGTAAGGCTGGTTACAACAGTGTATTCTTTGAAAAGACAGAAGATGGTCTTAAACTATTCATGTCTGGAAAGCAGAATGAAGAAGGTAAATACACACCTGTGTGTGACTTCACTCCATCTTCTTTAGCTGATAACAAAGCTGTTATTATTAATACATTGCAAAAAATGTATAATAATACAAACAACAGACTTACAGATGAAACATATTACAATGATAGATATGAACAAATACTAGCTGTATCTCCTGAAGGAGAAGTTACAGAGAGTGTTATATGGCCCAACTATCAAAGCTATCTTCTGTCTAGCAAATCTCCTGATGCCAGTGGTAAATTAACCATCAAAAGGAAAGCTGAAGACATTCCTCTTACAACAAGAGTTAGACCTCTTGTAAATGAAGAAGATACAAACAGAGATGACATATATTTCATTATTGATAATACAGATATTGATAAGAGATTTACAGACATCACAGCTAAGAATGCTGAAGCTGTAACAGTCACTCCTCAAAAGAAGACTGCTCCTGAAACCAAAACTGTAACAACTGTACAAAAGAAGTTCACTGCAGATGGATTTACAGAGAACACAGTGAAGATGAAAGCTGGAGATGTTACATTCACAATTGATGAATCTGATCCAGAAGGAACTATTAAAATAAAATCTGTAGCTCCTGAGATATACACTTCAGCTTTCAAGAATGCTGAAGCAGCAGGAAAAGAAACTAGCAATGAAATCATAAACCAAACAATTGCTGCTTACATAATAAAGCAAGTGAAGGAAGATATTGCTAATCCTCCTACAGTCACAGAACAAGTGGTTGTTATACCAGCTCCTGTTGTTGAAGAAGAAATACTTGGTAAGTTTGACTTAGATGGTATTACAAAAAATACAACAACTATTGGTGGTAGTGAAGTGATCTTTACATTGGATAAGAATGATCCAGAAGGTACAGTAAAGCTTGTTAGTGTTAATGAAGCTCTTATGCAAAAGCTTTTAGCTACACAACCTGATAGAACAATTGTATTACAAACAATTGCTGCTAGAGTGGTTAGTGAGGCCAAGAAGGACATTGCTGAAGTGCAACAAGCTAAGGAAGTGGCCTTTGAAAAAGCTACAACAACTCCCACTGCTACACTAGTTGTAGCTCCAACTGCACAGCCTACACAAACAGCTCCTGTTTCTACAGATGTTGAGTTTGAAGCAATATATGATGTTAAGAAATATTTCTATGATAAAAATCCAGGATTATTTGGGGGTACATTTGCAGATGCTCTTAGGATGAGTGATTGGACTATGGTTAGCAATAGTCTTGCTAAAAATGCTACAGAGAAAGAGCTTCTTATGTTAGATGTAATCAATGGTAGAGCTGATATATCTTCTTTACAACCTAGTGTTTCTACAGATGCTAAAGCTGATATAGAAAGAAGAAGAAAAGAAACTATAGATTCTATTGAAGAAGGGTATAATGGTGGTAAGATTTGGAAATATGCTGGTCAGTTTAGTGACCAAGCTACTAAAGTTTCTAATTATCAAGTATCCCAAAATGATTATACTAAAGAACAACTTATATCTGAAATTGAAAAAAAATATAACGCAGAACTAGCTGCTTTAGAAGGTAAGCCTGTAACTCCTACAATTACTCCTGCTCCTTCAGCAACCCCTGTTCCTACAACTGTACAGGATAAGTTAAATAATGCTTGGAAAAATGCAACAGGTGCTCCTGTAGATCCTAACTTACGTCAGATATTGGCTGAGCAAGTGGGTAAGTTTGAGGGTGAGAACTGGAAAAAGCTTGAGAGCTATATAAAGAAA
>Ga0214919_10000748_pt1 | contig 55752 bp, 50 predicted proteins | sample LL1503_MetaG_FD_177994 | JGI IMG/M metagenome (GOLD analysis project Ga0214919, IMG submission 177994) | Freshwater microbial communities from Lake Lanier, Atlanta, Georgia, United States - LL-1503 | ecosystem: Environmental > Aquatic > Freshwater > Lake | place: USA: Georgia | collected... | reverse complement strand
TACACCAACTCCAGTTGTAGCCAAACCAGTTACACCAACTCCAGTTGTAGCCAAACCAGTTACACCAACTCCAGTTGTAGCCAAACCAGTTACACCAACTCCAGTTGTAGCCAAACCAGTTACACCAGCTCCAGTTGTAGCCAAACCAGCTATACCAACTCCAGTTGTAGCCAAACCAGTTACACCAGCTCCAGTTGTAGCCAACCCAGTTACACCAACTCCAGTTGTAGCCAAACCAGCTATACCAACTCCAGTTGTAGCCAAACCAGCTATACCAACTCCAGTTGTAGCCAAACCAGTTACACCAACTCCAGTTGTAGCCAAACCAGTTACACCAACTCCAGATGTAGCCAAACCAGTTACACCAACTCCAGATGTAGCCAAACCAGTTACACCAACTCCAGTTGTAGCCAAACCAGTTACACCAGCTCCAGATGTAGCCAAACCAGTTACACCAACTCCAGTTGTAGCCAAACCAGTTACACCAACTCCAGTTGCAGCTACACCAGTTCCAGCCACAGCTAAACCAGTTACACCAACAACTCCAGCTTTAGGTAATCTCACCTTACTTAATAACATACAACAATCTAAACCAACTACCCTAGCACCAGCTCAACAAGCAGAACAAGCCAAGAAGGCAGCAGTAGTTGCACAAAAAGCAGACCAAGCTAAGAGAGTCGTAGAAGCTAAGAAGGCTAATACCTTATATGCAAAGAGTAAATTAGATGAAGTCAATGCAGAACAAGAAAAAAATAGGAAAACCCTTCAAGCTGCTATTATCGTAGCAAACACTGCTCTTCAAAATTTAATAACAGCTCAAGCAAAAGCTGCTAAAGATGCTCAAACTGCAGCAGGTAAAAATAAACCTACTACAGCACAAATAGAAGCTGCCGATAAACAAAATAAAATAGGCGCTTTAAAAGAAGCAAATGAAAAAGCAAATACTGATAAATCAAAAGCCTTAACAGCTATAACAAATCAACAAGAACAAATTAAACTTAAAACTAGAATATTACAAACTGCTCAAGCTGAAGAAGAAGCAGCATTGAAAGCGGCAGGAATGACTGGAGGATTTTTAAATAATTTAAGTAAATTATGGTTCTAAAATTCAATAAAATTATTAAAAAGATCTAACATATATTGTCTTCTTTCTATATAATGTATATTTATAGTATTTTTACGATACATATATATATTTATTGATATGAGATATTTATATACATCATCTTCTATTATTACATATTTAGTCAATTTTATTAAATATGTATTATAATTATATTCATATATATATATATTATTTCTAAGTAAATAATTAATTGCAATATTTAGAGAATTTTTTAATTCATCCATCTAATATAAGGGTGATATTATATTATATAAAATTAATAAAATTAGTCACTTATAACATTTTGAAAAATTTTATTTAATAATATCCGTTTCATATTGTCTTAATTAACTCTCAAAACCTTGTTTATCTCATTAATTTGGAACATAGCCGAAAAAATTGATCGCAGCAATATTCTCAATTATTTCATTGCATTCAATAATAAAAAAAATTGATCGCAGCAATATTCTCAATTATTTCATTGCATTCAATAATAAAAAAAATTGATAATTAATAATATTATATATAATATTATTAAATTTTATGCCTATTAAATTTAAACTAGTTGGTCAAACTACTAATAAGAAATATTATGAAATTACTGATAATTTTGAAGGTCCTATAAATTTAAATCTATTGCAAGAATTATTTAAATTTCACGGATTGGATTCAAGTGAGATTGAGAAAGTTCGATTCATTACAGATTCAGAACAAATTAAAAACTCTGAAAAATCTTATAATGTTAAAGCAGATGAAGATAGAGGAATTTTTGTATTTACATCCGAAATAGAAATTCGAACTAAACTACAAGAAATTTTTATGAAAAATGGGAAGGAAATCGATGCACAACAACAAACTCCATCTCAACCAGTTACACAAACTGTTGTAAAATTGGAACAATTCGAACCATTAACAACTATTTTAAAGAATGAATCTAAAATGCTGCTTAACAACTTGGACAAAGCCCAACATGTTAATGAACCTGTTATGACTCCTGAAATTATTGATATGATGAATACTAAAACTGTTACTCTATTTAGTCAGCCTGATTTTAAAACTCTATTAAATATTTTCCTAACAAATCCAGGAATTATTCGGGATTTTAGTAAATATGTTCAACATTGTGATATTGTAGTGAATAGTAATAACAATAATTGGGAAAACCTTTCAATTGAGAAACAAACAGAATATAATCATTTGGCAGATAAATTAGAAGAGTTTAACTTAGGAAAACCCCGAGAACTTTTATTGGCTCGTCTTGTAAAATATTCAGGACATTTGAATCTAACATTACGTTCTATTCTATCAGAATAACTTATTTTATAAAAAACGAAATTAAGTTTTATAATTAGTAATAAGCTAAAAAATTGTTGATATGTTGCAAGGGAATTTATTTTATTGGATTCACCTAAAAATTATTATCCTATTAAAATTGAACGATGCACATACTAATTATAAAAATTGAATTAATGTTATATAAACATATATTCATTATATTGTTAATGACAACTAAAACTGTTAAAGATGAACGTGGTAATTGGGAGGTTAGTTTCTTTCAAAAAGAATACAAGCCAAATCAAGAAGCTTACTTGAAGGTATCAATGAAACCAGAAAATGGTTTCAATCCAGAGAATATACATGATTATATTTCCCCTCAAGTTTCAAAAGAAGAACAACTTGTAGAAAAGAAAAAGAGAAACGACCCATTAAAGAAAACAGAAGAGATTATTCTTTCTAATTATTTGATGAAAGAAGAAGCAAAACGAGCGGCTGATATTGAAGCAATTAAAACATCTGGTTTCAGTGCTCGTGTTACAACAAATGAAGGTAGAACAAGACTTTTACTCTACACTTTAAAGTATCATTTGTCTAAAAATAATACTCGAGATGTTGCAAATATTTATTTCCGTTTAATGGAGGAACAATTTGTAGTAACACCAGAACTAAATACAGAATATTCAAAGGAACTTACTAAAATGAAAACTATCATTGAAACGATGGGACATTTTGAATTAGTGAGATTGCAATTTAATGATTTTCATTCACAAATGCCTCCTCTTAATATCAAAGGATTCCGAAAATTAGACCCTTGGCAAATTGAAGTAATTAAGAATATTGATGAAGGTGTATCAACAATTGTTAATGCACCAACTTCTGCTGGTAAATCTGTACTATCTGGTTATGCAACGACTAAAGGTAATATTCTCTTTGTAGTTCCAACTGATGCTCTTGCTTGGCAAATGTCAGCTTATTTTGGAAATATTATTGGAACAAATGTACCTATTTTAACTGCAACTTATCAAACATTTCCAAAGCGTTATGAGATGATAGAGTGTCTTAACAAGTCAAATGTAATTGTTGGTACAGCAGATACTATTGTTAAATATCTTCCCTATATTAAAATTAAGATTGATTGGGTAGTATTTGATGAGATTCATATGATTGGTAAAATGGAGGGTAGTGCAATGGAACAAATTGCAAAATATCTAACTAATATTCCGGTTTTAGCATTGTCTGCTACGATTGGTAATACTGATGAATTAATAACTTGGTTTCAGAAAATTTCACCCCTTCAACCAATGAGAAAGGTTATTTGCACAAAACGGTTCTTCAATTTGCAACGTTATTATTATGATAATATGACAAATAACATGGTAACATTAAATCCATTAGCTCTAGTAGAAGAACAACATATTGCAGATGGTAGTATTATGACAAAGTCGTTACAACCAACTCCTCCTGATGCTTGGGATTTGGCAATTAAGATTAATGATATTATTCCAACTTCTAAATTATATCCTGCAAACTATTTTTCAGAAAATGTACGGATTGAGTTAGATGAAGCAATTAAATACTATTATGATATGGTACAATATTTGGTAGAAGAATATAAAACAAATCCTGAAAATGTGATGAAAGTAATTAATAGTTATAAATATAATAGTATTGAAAATCATACATTCGATTTAGTAAAATTAGCATTTAAACTAAAAGAGGATAATAAGGCTCCTGCTATTATCTTTCAAAAGAATACAAGTGCTTGTAAACGTATGGCTCGAGAGTTTGCAAAGAATCTTGAACAGCTTGAAAATGCAGCTCATCCAAAGTTATATCAAGAACGTTTGCGGATTATTAAGGCTGCAAGTCGTCAAGAAAATGGAAAGAAAGATGAAAGCACTGTAGATGCTAACAGTAATAAAGCATTAAAACAAATGTTAGGAAAAACAAAATTGAAAAAAGATGGATATGGTGTATCAACTATTAAGAAAGAAGCTGATACAATTGTTCCACCAGCTCTACAAGAACCTCATAGTGATTTCATTTTAAATTCGATTCAATACTTTTCAGAGTCCACAGTGGAAGGTTGGGCAAAAGATTTGAAGAGATATTTTGAGAATTCTGGTGAGTTTTATCATTTTATGATTAAACTATTATGGCGAGGTGTTGGTGTCTATGCAAAAGGGTTACCTGACCCATATTTGCGACTTGTTCAAACATTAGCTTGTATGAAACAACTTGCAATTGTATTTAGTGACAAGGAACTTGTATTTGGTGTAAGTATGCCATTCAGAACAGTTGTTATTACTCGGGATGATCGATTAATTGATGATATGGATGCAATGACATTCCATCAAATGTCAGGTCGTGCAGGACGTCGTGGGTTAGATAAAGAAGGTAATGTTGTATTTGCTGGTTATTCTTGGGAACGAATTAAAGAGTTATCAATCAGTACTACACCAATTGTATTAGGAATGAATCGTGTTAATTATGCACTCGTTCAAGCCAATATGATATCAAAACAATATGATACAAAACAAAATTGGGAAAATGTTGGTATTAATTATCTTGATAAAAATATTATAGATGAAGATGCTACAGAATTTATGGAATCTATTAAATCAAATTACAATGGAGGTTGGTCCCTCTCAATAAAAGAAGATATCAATCATCTTCATATGAATTGGGAATTCCGTGATAGTGAAGAATGTGTATTAGTGTCTTATCTACTTCCTTACTTACGTCGTGCATTTGAGATGAGAGACCACAATAAGGAAAAGAATCAAACTGATTTGGCACATATTTTGTGTCGATTCATTTCAACAGTAGCACCATCATCAGATGAAAATATTATGGAGGAACCTGATATTCTAGCAATTAGTCCATATAATTTGATGAAATCAGAATTAGAAGATTTGCAATTAGATGTATTAGGACAAGTGGATGATAAATTATATCAATCAATTCAAATGAATTCTATTTATAAATTAGATTCGGAGGATGAAACTGATGTTTTAAGAAATCGATTATTAGAATTTGGAGAGAAACTTAAATGTATTCAACATTATTTCTTCCATTCAAAAATTGTTGGAATGAGTAAATTAATGGGAAAATTATTTACTCGTATTTGGTGGATTTATCATTCAAGCTCACCGATTAGTAAACCATTGGAAACATATGATATGGAATAGAAACATTAATTTATTTATTAATTCTATTATAAAATAAATTAATTCTAATTTAGTTTATAATGATAACAATTTATGGCTCAGTTGGATATACTATATTAAATGGAAATACATCTTTCAATGGATTAAAATTTAAGGTAATCATATATGCAGATAAACATGATAATAATATAGGGTGTAATAATAATTTTGATATGGCTGGATGGATGAAAACAAAATTTACTTCAAGTAATATTATTTTAGAAGAGGTTCCGCGAAATAAAGATTCTAAATTAGAAGAATTATGGCCTACTTCATATCATACACAAAATTTAAAAAACTTATATCTTGATAATTCAAATATAATAAAAGGAAGTGATATTAGAACTTATTTAATTCCTTATAGTTGGGAATTAGATAGGTCTGAAGAACACCATTCTGTTGATTTATTTGAATATGTAAAAAGTATAGATGAGTTTTTTGCATTGAAGAATGAATATTGTATCAAAACATTGCCAGTATATAAAAATTTACAACATACATTAAAAGGAAAACATTTTATGATACTCAAAAAGAATTTTGATGATTTTTTAACAAAATACCAATTATTATTATTTGAAATAACAGATTCTATAAAAAAAAATCAGTCTTATGTATTGGAAGAATTAAATGAACTCCTTGATAGTATAATGGAATGGTATACTATTGCAAATATTGATGAGAATCGTAATAATGTAATTCATGTAGGGTTGGCTCATTCTGAAAAAATAGTAAAATGGTTAACAACACATTATAGCTATACGATTGAAATGGAACATGGTATAAATTATTTAGAAAAATTAACACATAATGTATCAGGGTGTGTAAAATTATCACATGATATTGATACTCAATTTGGTGGTACATTTGGGTTCACATCATTATAATATAAACATTAATTTATAACTCATATTAATATGAATCCAAATGATCCTGACTATACGATAGAATTATATTGGCTTGGTTTCAAGCAATCAATGATAAACTTTTATAATACTATTTCTAAAAAGCACGACCATATTATAGAATGGTCTAATACTCTAAATCAGTATAAATCTAATAAGGATTATAATAATATAGAACATTGTATTAGAGAATACATGTCATCCTATTCATTTGATTTAATTAAATATAGTAAGTGTGCATATCATGATAATATTTTAATAAAAAATATTAAAAGATGGAATGAAATAAGTATTTTTTTTAATTTCAATAAATCGGTAAAACATACAAAAATAGTTATATTATTTATGATATATTTACAAATAAAAACATTGAACCATTACGATTTTTTAAATAATATTAGAACAATCGAAGAAATATTAGATTCAAACAACTATGATGAATTTATTATTTATTCATTTAATAATATGAAACCTAATATTTTAGGATTCTTAAAAAATATACCAGAATATAATATCTATGAAAATATTAGAAGATTATATCCAACTATAAATATAAAAGATAATTTGTCCCCTATAAAAATTATCCAGATTGTAAAAAAAATCTTTATTAATAATAATGAATAAAAAATATATATTTTCAGAAGAAGATTATAAATCTGGTGATGGTATGTTAACATCTGTATGGGGTCCTCCTTTATGGCATACATTACATACAATTAGTTTTAATTATCCAATTAATCCAACCAATGAACAAAAGAAATATTATTTTGATTTTTATAAAAATCTACAAAATATTTTACCTTGTAGATATTGTCGAGAAAATTTAACAAAGAACCTAAAAGAGTTACCTCTAACAATTGATATATTTAAAAATCGCGAATCATTAAGTCGATATGTATATAATTTACACGAATTAATCAATAAAATGTTAGGTAAAAACTCTGGTTTATCATATGAGGATGTAAGAGATAGATATGAACATTTTCGTTCTAGATGTATTGCAACAAACCCAATGTCTACAATAGAAAAAGGTTGCACTGAACCATTATATGGTATTAAATCAAAATGTGTATTAAATATTGTCCCAAAAGATGGCCGTACCAAATCATTTAATATGGACCCAAAATGTGTATTAAAAAAGGGAAAGAAAACATCAAAGAAAATATCAAAGAAAACATCAAAGAAAACATCAAAGAAATAATTATTTTTTTCTAACTGGACGATGGGGTATTGGGATTGGTTTTGGTACGTGTTTTGGTGCTTGTAAAATATATGAGTGAGGAATTTTCCTTACATTAATAGGATTTAATGGTGGACTATAATAGATAGGTAACATTGCATTACTACCATATAATGGTTTAATATTAGTAGGTGCAAATCTAATTGCATCCCAATTAATCGTATTATTTCTATTAGTTGTATAAATAATATTACCATTATCATCTTTTACTAATATTAATAATGTTCTAATATCACCAAAAATATTAGTTAAAACAATTTTATCAATCATTGTTTTTCTAACGTTACGTTCTAAAATATATTCACCTTCTGGTAATTCTAAATTAAATGCAAATGAACGAGTATTATCATATGTATAAGTTACAATTGCCTTAAAATTAGTGGGAATAGTTATTCTTATTTTAAGAGAGCCTGTAAATATTCTTCCAATATCTATATTATTATAATCTGTTAAATTTACAAATAATTTATTACTCCCGTCCATATTTTTAATAACTAATGTTTTATTTACATTTACAAATTCTTCTCTTTTATTAAGATAAACTAATAATAATAGTAATAATAATAGTTTCATTATAAAATAATTAGATAATTATTTTACAATAATATTAAGTAGCTTATACAATCAATACTATGTATAAAAATAAGGTTATAGAATTTATTAATCAAAAAAATCATTTGTATTTTCATCTAACCACTTCTTAAATACATTAATTGCTTCTAGCATTTCATTAGTTTGATGAGGATGATATTTAGCACGATTAATCATAGTATTTACAACTTGTTTTTGATAGACTATATCATGAACTTTAATAATTTTTAATGTTTCTAAAGCTTTTTGTTTATTCTTAAAGCCAGTTCCTTTAGTAGATTTTATAGGATGTTTATCTTCATATAATGATTTATTAACTTTTTTCATATATATATTCTATATATATTATTATAACTCTTTATTTTACATACCATATTTTTGAATCATAACATTAACAGCGGTAATATATTTAACCTCACTATCATAGGTAGATAGTCCCTTATATTGATTCCAACTTTCCCATTTTTTTGATTCTTTAAAACTAAAAAATCCAGGCTTTGGCACATTGATATCACCAACTGTCGCTTGTTTGTATAAACCATATAAACAACCTAATTCATCATTATTAGGGGTTGCCTTCAATTTTTTAACATAATCAGCAGCAGTTAAAAATTCCTTGGAGTTTGACATATATATCATTATATATCATATATCTTTAACCAAGTTTATTTAATTTATTTGAAATTTCTTCCATTTCAGCTTGGGTAAGATTATGTTGTGCGACTAACGGACTTTCTCCAGATTGAATATTATCCATATTATCGTTAGGATGTTTCAATTTTCGTTTAGGTTTCTCTTTTTGTAAATTTTGCATATCAAGATTTAAATCCAATGATGCATTTGTATTATTAAATGTGTCTACTCTTCGAGAATTCATACGTTCTCTTTCTAATGCATCTATTAATTGTTGTCTCTCTTGTACTAGTTGGTTACTTTCTTCTTGTTTTTGCAGAAGCTGTCTTCGTAATGATTGAACTTCTGCTTCAGATGGATTTTGTTTAGGAACAGGTAATTTAGGTAATTGTTTAGGGACTTCTACATTAGTATCCTTCTTATATTTAGTGGTATATACATAATAAACAACGGCGCCTAGTAATAATACACCAATTACAATGTATTTAATATTATTGGTATCTTTTAATTTACTGGTAATATTATCTACAAGATTTTCCTCAACCACTTTTTCAACAACTTTTTTAGGAGCTGATACTTTAGGAACTTTAACCTTTATAGGGACTTTAGGTGTTTTTAATTCACTAGTACTACTTTCGGAACTCATAATTATAATATCCAAGATTTTTAATATTAATTTTAAACTCATTTGTTGTAACCAAAAAATTGATAAAAATGTATTTTATTATAATATTATTAATATAATATGAACAATATTACTAAGCGTACTGCAAGACTTTTAAATCGTAATGCACGACAAACAAGTGAATCACGAATTAATATTTATTGGAAAAATATGATATCTGCATCTTCTATTAGAAATTATATGCTTGGTGATACATTAGTTGATTATCTGAAAGAAACAAAATTAGTAACTCAAGATTTTGATGAATTCACAAAACATATTATGATGACAGGTAATATATTTGAGAGTGAATTGATATCTTATTTAATTAGTAAAGGTGTTACAATTACAAAAGTCGCAAATAATTATTATGATTCAAGAAGTTATGATAAATATCTTGAAACAATTGAATTGATGAAACAGGGTGCAAATATTATTTACCAAGGTGTCTTGATAAATACAACCAATCATACATATGGTATGCCAGATATTATTATTCGTTCTGATTATATCAATAAATTATTTGGTTATAATGTTATTAGTAATGCTGAAGCTAATTTGGGTTCTAAAAAATTAGGAACCCAGTGGCATTATAAGATTATTGATATTAAACATTCAACAGTACATTTAGATTGCACTGGTGTGTATATTAATAATAATGACAATATCCCAGCTTACAAGGGTCAAGTATATATTTATACTGATGCATTAAATAAAATCCAGGGTAATATTAATATGAAGGGATTTATTTGGGGTAGAAAATATGAATATATATCAAATGGTACGAAAAATGTAATTACGAATTTTTTAACAAAACTAGGTACTATTGATTATAATGATAGAGATTCAGATTATATTGATATGACAGAATCTGCAATTGAATGGATGCGAGATGTACGAATGAATGCAACAAAATGGAAACTAGATACTGATAATTTGGCAAATATGAGAAAAGAATTATTCCCAAATATGACTGTTAATTCCGACTCTTGTTATATGAAATTTAAGAAGGAAATGGCTCATACGATTGGTGATATTACATTACTCTGGAATTGTGGAATGAAAGAACGAAAAATCGCACATTCTAATGGTATCTATAGTATCTACGACCCAAAACTATCAGCAGAAATAATGGGATTAAAAAATATGACTGGTTGTATTGTTAATAAAATGTTATCTATTAATCATATGAAAACTAACTTTTTACCAGAAAAAATTTCTGTCGAGAAAAGTTATTGGCAAGAAAAAGATAGTAATACTATGGAATTTACAATTGATTTTGAAACTTTCTCAGCTAATTACGATTCAACCATTAAAGCTGGTGTAGTTTGTGAAGATAATCCTTCATATGTATTTATGATTGGTATTTATTATGTTACACCAAATAGCAATTTAGTTAAATCTGAACAATCATCTTTAGTTAAATCTGAACAATCATCTTTAGTTAAATCTGAACAATCATCTTTAGTTAAATCTGAACAATCATCTTTAGTTAAATCTGAACAATATAAATCTTTTGTATTAAAAGATAAAACCCGAGAATCAGAACTGGAACTATTTAATGAATTCTATAATTATATTAATAACACACTATTTTTGTATAAGAAAAAGAGTGCCAAGTTTTATCACTGGACCTCGGCAGAAACTACAAATTATAATTATTTCAAGAATAAACATACATCACATTATTTCAATGATATGCATTTTAGTTTTTATGATTTATCCCGAGTATTTAAAGCAGAACCTATTGTTATCAAAGGAGCTTATAATTATTCACTTAAAACAGTAGTACGAGCTCTTCATAAGATGGGTTATATTAAAACAACATGGAATGAAAATAATAAATGTGGCGATGGGTTAACTGCAATGTTTCAGGCTAATAAATTATATGATATGATGGAACCAGATAATAGTATTATGGATGATATTATTCAATATAATAAGGTAGATTGTTCAAGTGTATGGGAACTATTAGAATTTCTACGAAACAATAGTTAAAAATTTATTTATTATAATATAATCTAGTTTAAACAAAAAAATATAAATAATTTTTTGTTTAAAGACCTATTATAAACAAATTAATAATATGGGATTAGATAGATTCGCAAATTTTATATCCAAATCCATAAATAATGATGGAATAGAAGATATAATGATAGATAATAATATAAAACAAATTATAGCGTCGCATGTAATATTTGATTTAAATTTCTTAATCTATCAAGAAATTATTACTATTGAGAATGAAATTAATGATATTATTAAAATAATCTTATGTTTACCATTTAGTTCTAATAAAATAGATACTCTGGAAACATTGATTCAAAAAATATTCACACAAGAACATTGGAAACAATATTATATTGAAACAGATATACAAAATCTTTTTGATGGTAATAATGAGGATGAAATTATTAACAAATTTTTAAGTTATATAACTAAGAAAATTGTTGTAGAAGACATACAACATACTATTATTGATATGGTTATCTACGAGAGAATACTTTATATTATAAATAAATATATAGTAAATATTCACAATGTATCATATTTACAAAATATTATTTTATGTTATGATGGGATTCCATCTATTTCTAAGATATTTGAACAAAGACGTCGTCGTATTAAAAATTATTTAGAATCGGTAGAGAAAAAACAGCTATTCAAAAATTATTTTAGTAATATGTTAGAGAGTAATAAAAATATATTTGATAATTTATCAAGAGAATATTTACCAGCAACAAATAATGTTATATTATTTAATTATTTTACATGGTTAAAATATCGATATAGTATAGATAAATCAATCGGCCCTTCTTGTGAATTTATTATTAATTTTGAAAAGTTTATTAAAAAGAATATAAATAAATATTTTCCAAAAGTGGATATTGATATTATTAGTTCAAAAGAAAATGGTGAAGCTGACTTGAAAATATTCAAGAATATATTAATAAATGATATAAATGGAGATTATTCAATCCATACATCAGATTCCGATTTTATGCATCAAATACTAGTTCAACAAACATATTTTAAAATAATAAATAAGGATATTAATCTTACTGTTATTAAATATTTAAGGAGAAATAATAATGATAAATCAATGCTTCGCAACACATTAGGAATGTGTCAAATAATAGAGGCAAATAGTGTGATAAAAAATATGTTAGAAAACTATAATACAATAAATAGTATACCTATAGGAAAACAAATAAATAATTCACCTAATTATAAAATAATATGGGACTTGTGTTTAATTTTTTTATTTTTTGGGAATGACCACATACCATCAAGTGTAGAAATAGGTCCAGAATTAGGGATGGAATATTTTATGAGAACACATTATATGGCTTTGAATAAAAATAATATTATTAATATGAAGAAATCTGCAAAACCACAATTAATATTTGATATGAATAACATGTATCTATTTTTAAATAAGATAAATGAAAATAAAAATGCAAATATAACAAAAATAATATTACAACGATTTTTTAAAATAAATAATAATATGATAACATTATTAGTCGATCGTTTTAATTATAATTTTAATAATATATTAGAGTTCATGAGAAAATTTATTATTTATAGAGGGGTAAATAACAATATATCTGATATCGATAATATGAAATTTAAATTAACTCATAATTTATCTGAAGAAGAAAAAGGAAAATATAAATCAATTGATTGTTTTATGTTATCAGAATCTAATAAAAAGTTATTATTAGATAATATAACAATGATAGAAGAGAATATAGATTATTATGATGAAAAATATATGGGTTTAATACTATATAATAAATCAAATAATATAACAGCAGACCCATATCAGGATATATATAATTATATAAATGACCTTGCAATTAGTAATTTACAAAAAAAGTATCCATATTATTACGACCATATTAATATTGAAGAACATATGAATCTTATTAATATGAATGTAGTTTCTAGTGATGCGAATGATTATATGAAGAAAATATATCATCTTGTAATTACCCAATTTGGTAATATGAGTGGATATCATACAGATAATCTTACATATTATAAATATAACTATACACCATCATTAGATAGTATATTGATGTATCATAGTAATATAAATGATAAAAATAGTATAATAAAAAAATGGACTGAAGAAATTAATAATGATAATATTAAGAAAGGAGATTATTTAAATTCTGTTTCTCATCATTTATTAATAACGCCATTTATAATGTATTTCCCCTTACCAGAAAATATAATAAAAATAAAGAATGAAATAAAATTAATAGAAAATTTATGGTTAGATGATATCAATAGTTTCAAATATAGAGAATTAGATATTAATATGTTTTTAAAAAATTGGGCGGAAGCTCTAATTAGAATTAATATGAATGATAAAACGAGTCACATTAATAATGAACTAATAAACTTAACTTTAGATTTTGCATAAATTAAAATGATTTATATTTATATATAATGATAGGTAAACCAAAATATGATAATCGTAGTTTTAATGGTGGAAAATTAGACAATAATATTAAATATATTAATATCAATGATATGCATCTAGATAAGTCATATGTATCAGTATCTATTAATACAGGTTCATATAATAATATGAAAGGTTATGATGGGTTAGCTCATTTTTTAGAACACATGTTATTTTTAGGTAGTAGCAAATATCCAGATGAGGCGTATTACAGTAAACGTTTAAATGAATTAGGAGGGTCTTCAAATGCTTTTACAGATACTAGTAAAACAGTTTATTTTTTTAATGTATATGATTCAGGTTTAGAAGAAATATTAGATATATTTAGTCGATTCTTTATTGACCCATTATTTGATATGAATTCGATAACACGAGAAATAAATGCAGTTAATAACGAACATTTAAAAAATATAAATAATGATGGTTGGAGAGAGTTTCAATTAATGTTAGATTTAACAGATAGCACAAGTCCTACCAATACATTTATTACTGGTTCTAAAAATACTCTTGATAAAATGGATATAAGAGAAAAAATGATTGAATTTTATAATAAGTATTATGTTTCTGAAAATATATCAATATGTATTGCATCTTCTATCAAGAGTACTAAGATTAAAAATATGATTGAATGTACATTTGGACACATTAAGAAACAATCTCGCGATGTATTCAAAATAATGAAACCATTCTATAAAACAAACCAGGGTAAATTGTTTCATTTACAATCAGTTGCTAATATTTATAAAATTTCATATATATGGGAAATACCAGATGTAACATATAATATGAATCTTATGAATGATTTTATGCTTTTATTCAATATACTTGGTGATAAGTCAGAGACTTCTTTTAATTTTTTATTAAAAAACATGGGTTATATAAAAGGAATTTCAAATGAAATTCGTAATGAGGGAATATTTATTCTTAATATAACATTAACAAAAGAGGGGTTGATGAATTTAAAATTAATAGATAAAATATTATCATATTATTTAGAAGAAATATATGATTTACCCCTTGAACAATATGCATTATATTATAAATCAATAGAGGATATTAATTTTGATTGTATGCATAAGATTGATGCAGAAGAATTATGTAATATGTTGGCTAGTAACCATCATTATATGAATACTAGTAATGTTTTTGATTGTATTAAAGTATCCAAAATATATCCATCATCTTATTATTCTGAATTATTCAAGAAATATATCAATAGAAAACCTCTTAAAATTATAATATCTCAAGAATATATAGGGTTCTCCTCTAAATCAAATAATATATTAAAACATTATGATGCAAAGTATAGTGAATTTGTCGACTTTATACCAATTAATAATAATATGATAGAATATAAACAAAAATTTGATACAAACAACCTATTTTTAGATGTAAATATAAAATTAATAAAGAAATTAGATATATATAAAAAACCAGTATTACTTCATACTCGTCAATGGTATGGTGGATGTTCAAAATATGGCGAACCATTGGTGTTTCTTTTAATGCAATTAACAAATGACAAATTTCACAAAAACCCTCGAAATTATTTACTTTCTATTATTGCGTGTAATATTTTTAATTTTTTAATTAGAGTTAAATTAAATAAACCATTAGAGTTACCATACAATATATCATTTGAATCAAAATCGTCATTACAATGTATTAATATAATAATAAATGGTTTAAATGATGTATCTAAAATAAAATTATTATTAAGAGAATTATATGATTTTATGTATAATATTGACAAAATATGGATATGTAGTGACCAATATATTGAAAATTTATTAATTTCCTTAAAAGATTCGTATCATAATACTGATTTTATGAATCCATCAGAATATTCTTCATATATTATGAAAACTAATTTTTTTAAAAATGAATATCATCATACAGTCTTATTAGAAGAATTAAAACATATTAGTAAAATAAATATAATTAAATTTATGAAAGAATTATTAGAAGGAACTGCATTGACTACTTTTGTATATGGTAATATAAACAAAGAAGAGTACACTAATGTATTCTCTCAATTTCAAAGATTATATAAAAATAAACTAGGTGATATGTTAGAATTGAATAGAATAAAAGATGTTACTATGATACATCCAAATAAGATAGAGAAATCTAATTGTGTTACTTATTATTATATGTTTGGTAAATATACAAAGAAGAAATATTTGATAGCAAATCTGATTACTAGTATTTTATCTAATGATTTCTTTGATATATTGAGAACAAAGAAACAACTAGGTTATTTGGTACATATGGTAGATATGAATATTATGGATAATATATTTATAATGCAAAAGGTTCAATCAGATAAAGATGTTAAAATTGTAGAAAATGAAATACTAGAATTTAATAAAACTATAGTGACAATTATAAATAATGCAGATTTTAATGTATATGTTGATACAATGATAAAACAATTGAAGGAACGAGATAATAATATGATGGATAGAATTAATCGTTATTTACCAGAAATTTTAATGAGAAAATTTATTTTTAATAGAAATAAGAAATTATTAAAACTAGTTAAATATATAAAAAAATCTGATTTAATAGAAACTGTAAATAGTATGATGGGAAGAATAGTACGAGTTATAGTGAAAGGTAACTAATCATTTACAAATATTGTTATTTATATTGTTATTTATATTGTTCTATTAACACTTTCTATTGCTCCTTCTACCCATCCAACTTTCTTTGATACCACTTCACCGACAACACAAACCCCTTTCATAGGATGTGCTAATTTTTCAAAAAATTTATCAGATTCTAGTGTATGTGGTTTGTAATAATGCACACCCTCATCCCATGTTACTATTATAATATCCTCAATTTTGTTTATATTATTGGGTAAAACTTCTTCTAATTTTTCTTGAGCTACTTTTATTATTTTACGTGCACCGGCACGACTTTTTGCTAGTTTGTTAATATCAATCCAATATTTTGCATTTTTATTATCACAATAAGAAGCCATCAAAACATTTTTATTTATTTTAATTATTTTCTGTAATTCATTCTCAACTCTAAAATAATGTGGTAAACTATCACTATCTTTTAATATAGCAGTTTTATTCCATACATAGATTCTAACAAAAGGTACTGTTCCTATCATATCAGAATATTTACAATCTTTCATTCGTATTAACCGATTTAATGGTTTCAAACTTGTTGCCATTATAATATATTTTGTTTTATAAAGGTTAGTATTGCCAGCAGAGCTACTTTTTACAATATAATGTTCTCCTATTTCTTTTATTTTTGTGACTTCTACACCTACTATACAATTAGGAAGTGTTAAACGATTTATTAATTCAGTCCATTGTATTGCTAATGCATTATATGGGCCAACTTTCATATCATCTATTTTATAATAATTTATAAAGTAATCTACATCTGATTCAAGCCAATCTGCATACTCACAATGTTCTATAAATTCAGTTGTAAATTCTTTTCCAAAATATTTTATTAGGAATTCTTTCATTGTCATCTTCTTATAAGATGTGGTATTTATAGATTCATATTTCTCTTTTATCATTCGTACCATCTTATTAATATTATAATTATTTGGTGGGATTGATTCAAAATTACCCTTAAATTTATTAGGAGTAATATTTAATTTTTTTAATAATCGTAAAAGATGTTTATTATGATTTTCCATAATTCCAGCCCCCATTTTTATTTGAGTGCCGTGGAAATCTGTTTCATATGCTCGACCACCTAATACATCTTCTCGTTCTAATAAGAGACAATTATTTTTTTCATTAGTTAGTTTCCAATTAGCATAAAGTCCCGCTATACCACCACCTACTATGATATAATCATATGTTGTGCCCATTTTAGTTGGTTCCATATATTATAGAGATTTATAAAATAATAGAAGTCTTAAAATTGATAAATTTTTTTTACACCATATTTTTTTAATAGATTAGAACACATTTCACAAGGTGTTGCTGTTTCTAATTTACCATATTTAATCCGTCCTATATAAATTCTACATTTTTTTAATATATTTTTATTTTTAATTTTAAGGATAGCTGCTTTCTCTGCATGACATGTATATTTGTTACCCTCGTAAAAGACACTGATGTTTTATACTGCTATGGGAAATACCATAATTATATCCAACCGCCAACACCTCATTACGATAAATAATAGCACAGCTAATTTTATGTGCAATGTAACTTTTAGAAGCTTCCTTCAACAACAATTCACGAATACTCAAATTTTCCATTAAATACTAATAATCTATTTAATATAAAATATTATTATTCAATTTTTTTAACATATCTAAAATATAAGGATGATTATATATTTAATGTGCTATCATACTTTACCAGATGAAATTATAATAAAACAACTAAAAGAAGCTCTTGAAATAAAACAATTTGAACGCTATAATATGACTAGTATAAATAACTTGGCTCTAATAATTCAAAATAACTCTGATGAGTGTAAGCAACTTGCAATAAGATTATTAGAAGAATATATCGAATATTGTAATGGTAAATTATATACTTTAATCATCGTTTAGTAGGTTATTTATAAAAATTGAATTTAGTTTTATAAATAATCTACTTTTCAATTATAATATGTTAAAGAACGCTAATATGCCTATTTATAAAAATGAAGTCTCAGTAAACTCTGTAGATGGACATGATAAATCAGAAATGTATACATATCTTATAAATAAATATAAGGAACAAAATTTACTAGATAGTTCTGGAAATATAATGAAGAGTGAATCTGGATTTGATTTTAATATTTATCCAGATACAGGTTATATTCCACCGTGTAGTATATGTAAAAATATGTATACAACTTTTATAGCCACCAATAATCATAAAATAAATTCAAAACATAATTTATGTGGTTGTTTATGGTTTGATTATTATAAAAATAAAATTATAATAATAAATCCAAATGCAATTTTTAATAATAAATAAAATTATTATTATTCATTTAATACAACCATCTAAATTAGAAGCTATTTCATATTAAAAATCTATATATAATATATGAAAGTTTTAAATATTACATATAAGTTTAATGAAACTAACGTATTATCTTTAGAAGATAGATTAAAAATATTAGAAACTAAAATATTAGAACATAATAGTAATTTAGATTTAGTTTTATGTTCTGAATTTTATTTATGTGCTATTGGTGGAGAAGAAGGTAAAATAAATTATATTGATAGTACATTAGAAAGCCAACTAAAATTAAGATTAAATTGTATTTCACAAAGATATAAAAATATTATTATAATACCAGGTACAACTTTATGTTTTGATAAAAGCTATAATTGTTATTTTAATAAAACATATATCTATCATAATGGGTTTGTTGCATCTCATATTAAAAAATATTCTGCTGGTTTAGTAGATCTAGTTTATAGTAAGGAATTATTATTACAGCGGGGACTATTTTAAATGACACGATTTAAAATTATTCCTTATAAATTTTAGGATTTTTCCTATATTTCATCTTAATTTGTTTTATTTCTTCTTTTGTTTTAATTAAGGATGATTTGAAGTAATTTTTATAAGTTTTCAATTCAATATATTTTATTGATTTTTTAATTGATTTCTTAATTAAGTCATAACTCATAGGTTCATCACGTTTCATATAATATTTTAACTGATTAAAAAATTTCTCTATGGGATTCATATAGTGGTGGTATCCGAGAACATACACATAATCATTCTTGCTTTTTACGATAAAATCTTTTACTTCTTGATTTCTATGACAACTTGCATTATCCATTAATACTAATTTATTTTCCTTACCTTCTATAAATCTTTTGATAAATTCAATTAATCTACAATGATCAGACCCACCTTTTTCATATAATATCCAATCTAAAACCCCTTTTGTAGTTATTGCCATAATTAAAGTATATTTAACAAAAACTTTATTATCTTTTGTTATTTTATCCAATCTTTTACCTATTTCTTCCCTTCCACGTGCTGGGTGTAATCCAACAGAAATACTTGTTTCATCTATTGATATGATATCATCTAAATTATATTTTTTTATTTTGGAATAAAACTTTTTATATTCTTCATCATAATTAATTGGTTTATGATATCTTGTATCTGGTCTATGTGTTATTTGAACTTTCTTATAAGTTAAATTAGCATATTTAATAATATTACTTAAATGTGTTTTTGATAAAGTTATGTCATTGAATTTTTTATGGAAATATGCTAATATATCAGTTAATGTTATAAATGGTTTTATTTTTATTAAATCTATAATAAATTTAACGTGTTTCTTTCTAACTTTATAAGCTCCTTCTTTACGTTGTTTATTTTCAACTGTCCCATATTCTATATATCGTTTAACCCATCTAACTAAACTATATTTAGAACACTTGTAAATATCACAAGTATCTCTTAAACTTAAATCATCATTATCTAAATAATATTCAACCGCTGATAATTTATAATCTGTTGATTTATGCTTACCCATAATAATTATAAGTAATAAAAATTATTTATAATTATTTATTTAATCTTGTATGTCTTAAACTAGTCTTATGTTTTTCAAATGATGATTCTGTAAATACTCCAAAATCACAACTATCACAATAATATTTAAATTGTTTTTTACGTTCTTCTTTATTAGAATGATTATTTAATTTATGTGTTAAGTAATTATTTTTATTAGTTGATTTAAATTCACAATCAGAACATTCAAATACTTCTTTTTCTTTTATTTGTTTTTTCCCTCGTTCTCCAGTCTTATGTAATTCTGTTTCATTATGTTGAATTAAAGAATATCTAATATCAGTTCCGTAATTACACTTTTCGCAATAATATTTATAAGTCTGACTCATTAATAATATTAATAGGTTAGCTTTTTTTAAATATTTTTTATATAAAAATTGATTAATTATAATTTAAATATTTAACTGTTATATATAAATAAAATGAAGATACACAAACTTTATAAAATCAATATCTATGAAAGATATAAAGAATTAAAAAATGCAGGGAAAACAAATGATACATTAGATAATTATGATTTATCTAAAATATTTGAATGGTATTCTTGTATCTATTTATATCAACAATATGATAAACCATATTATGAATATAGTGATATCGATCCTACTTTTAAGGAAATGAATAATATGACTAAAAATGATACTGGTATTGATTGCTGTGATATGATTGATACTATTGTTCAATGTAAGTTAAGGAAAGATACTTTAGATTGGAAAGAATGCGGGACTTTCTTTGGTAGCCAAAATATTTATTCTGAAGAATTAAATAAAATTATTGTTAAATGGGATAATCTTATTATAACAAGAAATGAAGAATGCAAGTTATCTAAAATCTTGTTAGAAAAATCAAAACTATTTACAGATATATCATTTCCTAGACAAAATATTATAGATTATTGCGAAGCATTATTAATTAAACCTCCAAAATACCCTAAACAAGAAAATCAAGAATTTGAATTAAGAGATTATCAAGTTGAAGCAATCAATTTAATTAGAACTAATAAACAGAATACTATTATATCATTACCTACTGGTTGTGGTAAAAATGTTGTTATAATCTATTCAATGAAAAAGAATAAAAAATATTTAATTCTTGTTCCAAGAATTATTCTTATGGAACAACTAATGAATGAAATTATACGACATAAACCAGAATTTAAAAATAATATTCAATGTATTGGTGACAATAATAATGAGTATGATGAAAATAAAAATATTTGTATTTGTGTTTATAATAGTGTATCATTAATAGAACCATATTTTGAATCGTTTACTAAAATTTATATAGATGAAGCCCATCATATTGATAAACCAATGATATATGACATTGAAGAAGAAATAGAAGATACTAATGATGAAGAATTATTAGATGATGATAGTGATATTGATGAAGACATATTAGAAGATGATGAAGAAAAATTAATAGATGATGTAGAAGATGAAATTAAGGAAACTACAGGATATCATAATATAATTAAATCATTAAGTCAATACAATAATAATGTTTATCTTTCTGCTACTATAGACGAAATTAAAGATTTTGCGTATTACAAGAAAGATATACGTGATATGATTGAACAAAAATATTTATGTGATTACAATATTCATATTCCTATCTTTTCAGACGATCCATCTAATAAAAATATTTGTGAACATCTTATTAATAATTACAGGAATATTATTATTTATTGTAATTCACAAAAAGAGGGGAAAGCAATTAATGAGTTAATGAATCGTATTCAAAAAGGTAGTTCAGAATATATTGATTGTATGACATCAAAAACTAAACGTAATAGTATTATTAAAAAATATAAAGAAGGTTCAATACCATTTTTAGTTAATGTAAGAATTTTAGTTGAAGGATTTGATGCACCTATTACAAAAGGAATATGTTTTATGCATCTACCAAGTAGTAAAACAACTTTAATTCAAATTATTGGGAGAGCATTAAGATTACATCAGTTAAAAACAATCGCACATATCATTTTACCTTATTCATGTAAGGAAGATGAAAGTAATATTAATAATTTTCTTAAAGTTATGGCTAATAATGATAAGAGAATAAAGCAATCATATGAAAATAAAAAAGTAGGTGGTTATATTTCTATTGAAAATACTATAAAAGATATTGAAGAAGAAAATTCGAAAAAAGAACTTGTTCTATTTAGATATAATATGATATTTGATAATATGGGTAAACTACTGAATGGAGAAGAAATATGGATGAAACGATTAGATGAGGTCAAAGAATATATAGATAAGAATGGGAAACGACCAATAAAAGAAGATAAAAGTGAAAGCATAAAACAATTAGGAATATGGGTGAGTAGACAAATATATAATTATAGACATAATAAACAAAATATGAAGAATAAGAATTTATATGGTAATTGGGAAAAATTTATAAATGATATTAAATATAAACAATATTTTATGACAAATGAAGAAGTGTGGTATACAAAATTTAATAAATCTAAGCAATATATAGATATAAATAATAAAAGACCTGCAAATTTTGATATAAATAATGATATTAAACAATTAGGTCAATGGTTTGCACAACAACAAACAAATTATAAGAATAAATCTTGTATTATGAAATTTAATTCAATATATGATGTATGGACAGAATTTATAAATGATATCAAATATAAAAAATATTTTGTATCTAATGAAGATATATGGTATGAACGTTTTAGTAAAGTAAAACAATATATAGATACTTATAATAAGAAACCATCAACTAATCGAGATGAAAATGATGATATTAAACAATTAGGATTATGGACAGCAACACAACAAACAAATTATAAAACCAAAACTAATATAATGTCCAATCAATATATATATAATAAATGGACAGAATTTATAAGTGATTCTAAATATAAAAACTATTTTTTATCTAATGAAGATATATGGTATGACTATTTAAACAAAGTTAAACAGTATATTGATACTTATAAAAAAAGACCATCAGCACATGATAAAAATGATGATATTAAACAAATAGGATTGTGGACAGCAACACAACAAACAAATTATAAGAAAAAAACTAAAATTATGTCTAATCAAGAAATATATGATACCTGGACAAATTTGATAGGTGATTCTAAATATAAAAACTATTTTTTATCTAATGAAGAATTATGGTATGATTATTTAAATAAAGTTAAACAATATATTGATATTAATAATATAAAACCATCACAATATGATAAAAATAAAGAAATTAAATCATTAGGTAATTGGATACAAAAGCAACAAAAAAATTATTCTAATAAAAGTTTTATTATGTCAAATAAATCAATTTATGATAAATGGAAAGAATTTATAGATGATCCTACATATAAAAAACATTTTATAACATATGAAGAATTATGGTATGATTATTTAAATAAAGTTAAACAATATATAGATACTAATAATAAAAGACCATCTAGTAAAGATAAAATAATATATATAGAACAATTAGGAAGATGGATTCAAAGTCAAATACAAAATTATAAAAATAAAGATAGAAGTATGTCTAATCAAAATTTATATGATAACTGGACTAATTTTATAAGTGATACTAAATATAAAAAATATTTTGAAAAAAATAATGATGAATAAAAAATTGATTTAAAATATATTATTATAAATATTTATAATAATATATTAGATGGATACATTATATGATAATTATGGATATGTTATAATAAAAAAAGGAACATTTATTTATCATAATTCTGATAAATCATTTTTGGATATTAATGATAATTCTTTCTTTACATTTGATAAAAAAGGATGGAGAGGAAAATATATATATAAATATAAACTGATACATGATTTAAAAATATTATTAACAATAACAAATAATACTATTAAAGATAATAAATTAATTTTATTTAATAATTATCGTTCAGATCAACAAATATTAACAAAATTGTATAATGATTATATTGAACAAAATAAATATAATGATGATGTTAGTTTAAAACAATCAACCGATTTTAATAAACTATGTGATAAATTGTATGAAAATAATTATAATGGTTTATTTAATTATATAGATGCAAAAACAATTTTTGAAGTTGTTATATTTAAGCCTAATTACTTTATTAAATTAATTAATATAAAAGAAAATGTAAAAGATGATACTTATAAAAAAATATTTAATTTATTAGTTAATAAAAGTAAAATTAATTTTATTTGTCCATTTAATATTGAATTAGATGATAAATATAATAAAACTAAGTATTATGTAGACCATAGTATTTTTTATTATATATATTGTCATAAAATTAATTTCCTTTAACCCATAACTACTTATTATAATATATTTATTTAATTAAAAAATATTTAAAAAAATAAATATATAGTATATTATATATATATGAAGTCTAAAGTTAAAAAGAAAAAAGATGATTTTGAAAATTTTGACTACATGAAGACTAATAAAGATAACATCAAAAATGTTATTCGTGATGTAAATCTATTGAATACCATTAATGATATTGTCATTAGAACTAATAAAATAGTCATTCATAGTTATAATTTTTTGAAACTGTATCTACTTAATTTATATGAAAATAATAAGCCTATTCCAAAGGTTGATAAAGAATATATTTGTGATATTTTCAAAGTAGTTACAAAAAGAAAATGCGGATCTGGTGGTTATACTGATGAGAAAATGCCAGAACAACAAAAAACATTACAAGAATTTTACAGTAAACATTATAAATCTACAACGGATGATAAGGAAGTTTTATATTATGATAAGATGTCTTATATTTTAGCTTATGAAGCTATTGATATGGAAACTAATATAAATAATAATATTAGTGAACATTTTATTAAACATATGAATACTTTTGTTAATTTAACTTTTAATTTGAATAAACAAATTGATGATATAAATATAAAAGTTAAAGATAAACAAGAACGCAAAGATAAAAAGAAACTTGTATATGATGAACTTAAAAAAGTTAAAACAGATTTAATTAGTAATACTGATTTAATTTCAGATAATAAATATCATCAATGGATTAAAGAACAAAGAAAACACATTATACCAAATAAAGATACTTTCGATAAAGATAGTATTTTATATGATGTTAAATCAAATACTCAAGACTACTTAAAATCATTTATCTATATTGGTGCTGAGATTGAAAAGTTATATAATATGGAAGATAAAGATAATCATATGATTAGATTATTTAATATTTTACCATTAAGAACTAATATTATTCCTAAAAATGTTATTTTTGATACATGTGGAATAATCCAAAATTTATTAGGTGATGAATCAACCACAAAACATTTACAAAACTATAAGAAAGAGAATAATCAATTTACTTTATGGAATAGATTATTTAAATTGAATAAAAGGGTATTCAAAAAGAATAAATATAGTTTCCATAATATGATTAGAACAGATGGAATTTCAATTAGTATTTTATTTGTTAGAAATGATAATAATGGTAAACCACTTAAGAAATGCCCAAAGAATATGAATAAAGAAGAGGAAGATTTAAGATATATTGAAAAGGTTGTATGGACTGATGATATGAAGAAAAAGAAAATCGTTTGTGCCGATCCCAATATGGCTGATTTAATATATTGTGGTAGTAAAACCAATAACGAATTAACAACTTTTAGATATACACAAAATCAACGACGTTTAGAAACAAGAACAAAGAAATATAATAAAATTATAGATACTATGAATAAAGAAACTAAAATTAATGGTAAAACTATCAAGGAACTTGAAACAGAATTAAGTAAACATAACAGTAAAACTAATAATTATGAAAAGTTTAAGAAGTATTTAGTAGAGAAGAATAAACTAAATATTACTTTGTATAATCATTATGAAAAAATGTTTTTTAGAAAGTTTAAATTAAATAGATTTATCAATACACAAAAAAGTGAAAGTAAAATGATCCGTAATTTTACCGAAAAATTTGGTAAACCAAAAGATACAATTTTTGTGATGGGTGATTATGATAAAAATGAGAATATGAAAGGTGTTGAACCTGTTATATGTAAACGTTTTAGAAGAATATTTAGAAATGCTGGTTTTGAAACATATCTTATTAATGAATTTAGAACATCTAAATTATGTAATTGTTGCCATAATGAATTAGAACCATTTTTATATAGAGAAAGTAATAAACCAAAAGACAAACAAATAAATAAGAAAATCCTTATCCGTGGGTTGTTGCATCATCCAGATGTTAAGCCAGAGTGCGAAATAATTCATAATAGAGATAAGAATGCAGTTCAAAATATGTTGTATATTGTAGAAACACTAAAGAAAACGGGAAAAAGACCCGAAAAATATAGTCGTTCTATAACTGCATAAAATTCATTTCTGTTTCACGACAGAATATAACCAAATTTTTATAGTTTGGATTATTTTTTTGGCATTAAATCGTGTCATTTAAAATAGTCCCCGCTGTAAAAGATTGTTTCATTGAGGATAGAATTGTAATAGAACAGGGTTTAAATCCTAATAAAATATCAAGAAACATATATGCATACGATGATAAAATAACAAAAGGATATTTAACATATATAACTGAAAATAATTTTATTTTATTACAAATATGTGCAGATTATTGTGAAAAATATGATGGTATATTTTTTAATAAATATAAATTAAAAATAAACTTATCATATGGTCTTCGAGAGAATATTAAAAAAATACTAGATAATTATGATTTCCTTATTAAATCTGATGGAGATTTAGGACCAGAATATTTTATCAATAATCCTTCTATAACTATTGAAGGTGCTAATAAAATTAATAAAAATAACATACAAATTCAAGTTCTTTTATTAAATGAATCTGAAAAACCAAAAGAAGAACCATTTGATAAACTGTTTGATTCTATATATAATATTCATAAGGATAAACAAATAGACATTAATTATTTTCAAAAATATTTATCAGGATATAAAATAGATAATATTAAAACTATATTTGACCAATATAATACTTTTAGTATAAATAAAAATAAAAAAATTATTAGTAATTTGGATGAATTAAATGATTATGTTTTTATTAATAAATTTTTTATTGACAACCGAACCAAAGAAGAAGTATTAGGATATATTCATTGTAAATATAATATACAATTTATTACTGATGAACAAATATATAATCTATACGAGTTACAGTATTTAAAAAAATACTTGAAATATAAAAAGAAATATTTATTTCTAAAATATAATATATAATGTCTTTTATTAAAATTGGCGATCCTACTTATATATTTAAGGGAATTTATAATGAAAATTGTATGATAGAACAAGGTATACTAAAAATATTTCTAGAAGAACAAACATCTCCACCTAAATTGGATAAACCACTTGGAGCAGCCGAAGTCGCTCTACCCAAAGTAGATAAAACATGTAGACAATATGAACCAGATGAATTATTAAAACATAATAAATATTTGAAAATAAGAATAAATGATAATATAATTACAAATATTGAGGTTATTCTGAATAATATACCTACAAGATTTAGTAATTTATTACCTATATTAAGAGACCAATATGATATAATAATCAGAGATACTATTAAAAAAATTTATGAGTGTTGTAAACAAGAACAACCTAATATAAAACTTCAGTCTCTTAATTCTAGTTTAGATAATTATGAAACTAGAAAAAATACATTAGAAACTAGGAAAGAATATTTAAAAGAACAAATAGAAAAATTAAAAACAGAATTAAAGAGTATAAAACCTTCTAATAAACCTAAACAACTTCAGATTGAACAAAATATTAAAAAGAAAGAGGATGAGGTTAAAATGATAGAACTAAGATTTAGTGTAGCTGAAGAAAGAATACAATCTGAAGCAAAACAAGCAGAAGAAAAAAGACAAGCGGAAGAAAAAAGACAATATAAATTAAGAAAACAAGCTGAAGAAAGAAGATATAATGAAGAAAAAGAGGCTGAAGAAAGAAGATATGTTGAACTAAGAAGATTAGCTGAAGAGAGAAGATTAGCTGAAGCAAAATTAGCTGAAGAGAGAAGAATAGCTGAAGAGAGGAGAGTAGCTGAAGAGAGAAGAGTAGCTGAAGAGAGAAGAGTAGCTGAAGAGAGAAAACAAGCAAAATTAAATGAATTTTCAAGAGAAATATCCTCTAAAGCAGATGAATTAATTAAATTATCTAAAGCAAATGACTTAACTATAGCTAAACCTCTAAGAGAAGTTCAATTAGATTCTGGATATATATTTGACCAAAAAACAAATACTATTAAAGAAGAAACATCTATTCCTAAGACTTATTCAAATCCAACAGGTATGACTGTACAAGACTATGAAAGATTAGTTGAACCAAATGTATATATGGGTAGACAAAATACAAATACTAATACACAACAAACTTTAACAGATAAAGCTAGACAAGCAGAACTTAGATGGATAGAAGAAACTAGACAAGTAGAAGAAGCTAGACGAGCAGAAGAAGCTAGACGGGTAGAAGAAACTAGACGAGCAGAAGAAACTAGACGAGCAGAAGAAACTAGACGAGCAGAAGAAACTAGACGAGTCGAAGAAACTAGACGAGCAGAAGAACTTAAACAGGTGGAAGAAGCTAGAGTAAATCAATCAATAGAAACAAGACAAATAAAAATAAATGATATTATTAAAAATATAGATTCAAAAATTATAAAAAAGTATTATTCTCTTTCATATATATCTTATGAAGAATGGTTTAAGACTAATCCTGAATATATGATATTAAAAGAGCAAATTAAAAATGATATACTTACTAGAGGTACAATAGAATATTTTTTAACAAAATATTTAGATAAAAAACAACTAAATAATAATATTATTGTTCAGTATAGTTTATCTGATGAAGCTAAATATATAATTTATAATTATATTAAGGATATGGGAGAATCTGTTAAGAGATATTATGAAAGTATACGTAAATATTTAAAATATAAAAATAAATATTTACAATTAAAAAAACAATACGGTGGAATACAACTAACTAACAATATATAGTAACTACTAAACCTATTATTATGTTAAAGGGAAAATAATATAGTTACTATATATAAATGACTAATATTATTTGCACCTCAAAAAATATAATAAATGAAAGTGAACTATTTATGAAATACAAATCATCTTATTTCAGCCTTTTTAGATTTATCTATACATACTTTATATCTATTTTGTGCTTATTATATGATGTGGTTTTTTAGAAATAGTTGGTATAGTGTATTCACTATACCACTTTTAGGGTTATTAAATATTAAAACATTTATCATTTTTCACGATTGTGGACATCAATCATATACTCCAAATAAAACATTAAATTATATTATTGGAACAATTATTAGTCCATTAACTTATTTTCCTTTTTCTTGGAATTATAGACATCATACACATCATTTAACAAATGGTAATTATGAAAATAAATATAGATTTAATTACAATGAACTTATTTTTCATACATTATATCAGTATAAAAATATGTCTGTAATAAAACGAAATATATATAAAATTATTTTGTCCCCATATATTTTATTTACATTTCTTACTTATATAAAGTTTATATTGATAGAAAGATTTTATGTGATAAAGTTTTTTATTAAAGAATATGCTTACACATCATCGTATTGTTTAATTATAGACCAAATAATAAATAATATTCAAGTTTGCGTTGTGTTATATTTACAATATAAATATTCTATTATATACCATTCATTATTATCATTTTGTATAAGTTCTACATGTGGAACTTTATTATTTTTTAATCAGCATACATTTAATCCTCCCTATGTAGTAAATAATGAAAATTGGAATATGAAAGATAGTGGATTAAAAGGTAGTTCTTTTATACAAATTCCCTATTTACTTAAATATTTTACAGGTGGTATAGAATATCATCATATTCATCATTTTAATTCAAAAATACCAAATTATAATTTACAATCTTATCACGAAGAAGTTATTTCAAAAAGTAATATATTTGATAATATTATAAAATTATCTATGAATGATTGTTATAATAATTTAACATTATCATTATATAATGAAACAACTAATAAATATATTACTTTTGCAGAAGCAGATAAAGAAATTATAGAAAGTGAAAATATTTAACATAGATACTTATAGAGATATTAATATTTTTTAACCTAAAACCTCAATAATTTTTATAGTAATATATTTTTTTTTAATTGTAAATATTTATTATAATAACCACCAAATAAGTTCCTACTATTTAATTCACCTTCAACTTCTCTAATTGGTTTTCTTTGTTCAGCAAGCTTTGATGAAAACCATCATTAATAAAAGCACAAGATAAAACAACTAATAAATAACGTCCATTTGCCATCATATTATCTAAATACTTAATTATATTTAAATATATAATTTTTATAACATTTAACTTTATTCTATTACTTTTAACATCAAAAAAATTATAAATTTTTTTCGGGATTATTCCTATATAATATATTAGTTTTTACAATGTAGTTTATTCTCATCTGTTTTATATGAATTTCTATTTATCATCAATTCACAATCAAATGCAACTTCTTTTAATGCTGTTTCAAACTCTTCTATCAACTTACTTTTCTTCTTTGCAAGCGCCCATATATATTGGTCGACTGTTTTCTCTTCAGGATAAGTAGCAAGATAGAGATATATTTTAACCAATCGTTTTCCCTTTGTTACATCTTTATGAGAACAGAATCTAACAGCACGTCCCATAATTTGCAACATACGAGACATATTCCAATATGGTTCCATAATATGAACTTGTTGTACTCTTAATAACGACACACCCTCTTTAATAGAAGGACTTCCTAACATAATTCTTATTTTACTACCATCTTCATTTGATTTTTGATTGAATATATATTTAATTTCATCTTTCACTTTATTAGATTCATCACCAGACCAAATTGCAAAACGTTTAGTACCTTCACCATTTGTTTTATAGTTTTTCCAACCGTGATATTCTAAGAATTTAATAAAACATTTAATACCACCAAGTTCTTTAAAATTAGAATAAACAAAAACAGGGCCTTCTGATTTACCTATCTTTTGCATTATCTTGAAAAATTTAATAGAATACTCTCCAATATTTTGCATTTGTAATGCATCCCCATTAAATGAACTAAACCCTACTTCTCCTATTGATTTATTAGGAAAAGAAACATTTGATATCATTCTTGGACCTAGAAAGAAACTTTGAGGCATATTTAAAATATCCACATTTCTAAATGAACCTCTGATAAAATTATCTTCTGAACTTAAACTAGTAAGATAACTTTTATATTGAAAGTCACTCATATTACATCGAACTGCTCTAAATTCTGTTTTAGGATAAGCTTGGGGAGGAGCCCCCCTATAGTATGAAATTAGGTTTCTTACCATATCTCGAAATTGTTTCATATGCTTCGCTCTATAGATTGTTTCTTCTTTTGTCATTTTAATTTTTAAAAACATTTGATTAAAACGAGTAATTTGAAATTGGTTTTCTCTTTTTAATAAATTTAAGGTAAGAGCAATTTCAATAGGTCTATCAAACATTGGTGTGGCACTTAATAAGATTAATTTTAATGTTTCATTAGAATTATCAATAACCTTTTTAAGAGATTTATAAAAGGTACCATCAAGAGAAATCATATTTTGTACTTCATCAATAATAAGCATTGTATTATTTAATTTCTTAATTTTATTCTCTTGTATCAATGCTACAAATTTATGATAAGAATATATTGTATAATATTTTGAGATTCTATCATTTGTTTTAACTATTATTCGTTCAAATTCTTTGTCACCTGGTTTTAATTTTCTTAATTTACTTCTTTCAGACGGTGATATATACTCATCTCCAGGACACTCTGACCGTAATTCATTTACAAAATTACCAATCAGAGCAGCAGGTAATACAACCACAATATCTAATTGTTTTTTAAATTCTTCAGCAACTGCTATTGCTGTACAAGTTTTACCAGCACCAATTTGATGAAATACTAGTATCCCTCTAATAGATGGGTCGGTGTTCCAAGGACTCATACTACTGGTTAATAGTTCTGGTAATAATTTTTGTTGTGGTTGTAATGTAAACTTTTTAGGTAAACAGAATTCTTCCATCCGTTCATTAGATATAGGGACCTTATATTTCTTAAATTCTTTTGTTATATCAGACATTCCACCGTTCATTATAATTATAAAAGGATAGAAAAAATGAAATATATTTAAATAAGTATTAAATATATATATTCTAATGAGCATACACGATAGAGCTAAAAATATAATGGAAACTTATGATAAGAAACAACCTATTGAAGACCAATTAAATTGTAATACTATATTTGAAGAGATGCAAATATTATCAATATTGATTGGTATGATAGTACATCTAGACAAAAATTTTAAAATAGAATCATATTATGAATTATTAAGAATCATATCAAATAAAATATTATTATTAGAATCTAAATTGAATAATTCAACTGATATAAATACAATTGAGAATATTATTTGTAATTTATTGATTAAATTAACATCGTTAGCAAAAGGTCAAACTATATTGTGTAAATTTAAAAATATTATTACTAAATATAAAATTGATAGTTATCAATATTTGATTCTCTCTGCAACGAATGGTACATTTCTAACATTTTTATTTTGGTTAAATATATCTAAAGTAAATAAAATAAATGAACTATCGCCAAACATATTAGAAGACCTATTTATAAAATCAATTGCTAATTCAGATGATAGATTATATAAATATATTTTAGATAAATGTCTTTCTAATAATAAATTATTTTTGCAAAAAGATAATTTTATTAAACAACTAATTCATAGTTTATCAAATTCTAATGTACCCTGTAAATATATATTGAAAAGAATTAAACTACTCTCTCATTATGTATTATTACAACCATATTTTAATTATATGATTTCTACCTTTCATAGTTTTAAAGTAATTAGCACATTACATAAATATTATTATGAGATTCCTTATAATTTTCAGAGTATATTTTCATTAATAAGAAGATGTATATCACAAATCACAACTCGTATGCAAATTAATATATTATATAATTTGTTGAAGACACAAGACGAAAAAATAATGTATAATATTTGCACATCGGTCTTATATGATTTTGTAAATGATAATACAACTAATATTCAAAAAATTACAAAATTTATTGTTGAAAATTATACAGTAATATTACATTATATAGATTGGAATGAATTTATTAAAACAACAAAAAATAATAAACTTAATAAATTAATAGTAGATATTATGATATCACATAATTTAACAACAACCTATGTTAATATGAATAAATATTACTCTCATATAAATGGTATGGGATTATACACACGATTTTTAGAAATAACTAATAATGATATTTGTTCTAAAAATAATGGTAATACTAAAATTATGATAACTATAAATTATATTACTCATCATTTACGATTACTTGCAAAGAAAAAGAAGAAGAATACGATTGTACAAAATCAATCTCGAATGTTTAAACTACTGAATGATATTAAAACATTTGAACCAAATAATAACATTAGTGTATTAAAAAGAGGTTCATATAGTTATCAAATAAATAAACAGAAATTTACAGACATACCACCAAGACACCTCTTACCTGGTGAATCACAATTATATAAAAAATTCATTTTAAGAGAGAAAGCAGATGGAATCCTTATTACAAGTATTCCAACTAATATTTTCCCTCAATCAGAGTTATTTAATAAATATAGAATAAAAGCAGAATATATTGAAGAACTAGATTTATATTTAATTTTTGATATTGATATTCCAGATACTAGTATTGAAGAGAGATATAATATATTAAGGTCAGCTCATCCATATACAATATCACATATATTAGAAATGAATACATATGATGAATTTATAGAAGAGTTTTATAAAGAGAGGAATAATGTTAAACTCTTTCTACAAGAGAATACAAAACAAATAATTAAATGGTATCCTAAATTTGCATGTATTTCAAATAATAATGTGATGAAGGAATTAATTAATAATATATTAGTAATAAACAATACAGAAACTCTATGTAACACAGAACCTTATAAATGTGATGGTGTTATTATAACACCGCAAGATGGTAGTCGAGAGATTAAAATTAAACCAAAACATTTGATGACAATCGATTTATTATTTAGTAATAATAGTTGGTATGATAGAGATAATAATGATTGGTCTCATCTTATTAAAATCGACAAAGTCGTAGGGAATAAAAGAAATGGTATGATTTATAGATGTTATCCAAAAGATATTAATGGTATAATGTATTTTGTACCAGAAGAACTTAGGTTTGATAAGAAACGACCTAACCCGTATAATATTATTGATAATATTATTAATATGATAAAAAATGATTGGAATAGAGAGAGTGAATTAGTTACACGCTTCTCAGAAAATTATTATGAATCAACCGATTATCATAATATTAATATTAAACTAGTAAAACAGTTAAAAGTACAATCTGACTTGTTAGAAACTAATATAATGAATATGAATCCATCGTATAATAGTAGATGGTTAGATTTGGGATGTGGTTCTGGTAAATTAATTAATATTATTAAAAAATATTCACCTAAATATTATTTGGGATTGGATATAGATATTAAACAATTGGTTCGAGCTCTAAAATATCATGATTCTGTTTATCATTTTAATCCGACTAATTTATCAACAAATTGGGGAAGTGATATTAAATGGTATACAATACAACGTGATATATATGATTATGTTATTGCTAATTTTTCAATGATGCATTTTATGACAAATAATTTTTGGCAAGAATTGAATAAATATGTTAAAAGTGGTACCAAATTATTATTTAATCTAGTAAATATGAATGCATCATGGCAACATAATACTTCATATCTAATGACTGATATGGTTAATACTAAATACAAGTTTGAATGGGTACATATGTCAGAAAAGACAGAGCCTTTTATTAAAGAAGAAGAAGTAATGTCTTATTTAGAACGATATAATTGGTTCGTTTTAAATAAATTGGTAATTGATAAACCAAATGATATAGCAGGACAATATAGTTGGTGGTTAGTACAATATAAATAACAATATAAATAACAATATAAATAACAATATAAATAACAATATAAATAACAATATAAATAATATTATAAATAACTAAAATCACCACCGTCATAGCCTTCGGGTTCGTTATTATTAGAAAAGTGTTGGAATGTATCTTTGAATTCTTCGCTTTGAAAATTAACATTATCATATGAATCAGCATCTGATTCAAATGTTTCTTTAGTAGGTGTGTCTGATTTTTTAGCTAAATCTTTTTCAAAGTTATTAGTAGTATTAGATGTTGATTTTCCATAAAGGGATTCATTTATTTGTTCTCTCAATTTAGTTTGAACAACTTCATGATTTTTAGCTTTTGCAACAGATATTTGAATAAGGCGTTTTTCTAATATATTATCTAATGACATTTGTCCGGTGAAATTAATAGCGATAAGGTTGGCTAGAGCAAGAGCACTAGCTTCATCTTTACTAGGAATAATTAATGCACCTATTCTTGGATCAAATCCAATATTAGGAACTATTTGTTTCCAAGCTTCAAGGTCATTTAATGAGGGTATTTTTAGTTTGATATAAAATTCATAGGGATAATCACTATTTTTATTTAATACTATTTTAGACCAAGGATTAGGTTTATCAAATTCCCATACATCTGTATTTGTAGTCTCTGCAAAATTTTCAAAACGTTCTCTATTCTTTATAGAGGGTGGTACGTTTAATACAGTTGTCATTCCTGACCTATCATTTGCTTTTCCTTCAGGTTGAAATGAAGTTAATGGCATTATTTTAGGTTGGGGCATGGGAGTAGGAGGTGCAGTAGGAGGTGCAGTAGGAGGTGCAGTAGGAGGTTCTATTTGTTTAACTTGTTTTATTTCTACATCGACCAAATCATTTATCATAATATATAGAATAATTGTTAGAAAAATTAATCGTAACATTCTATTTAATTAAAATTAGAAAATAAATTAAACTATTTATTTTCTAAGTTATTGTTAAAAAAATATCTACTTAATAATAACAATAATAACTATGAATGATAATTTTGAATTAGAATTTATGGGATTAATTCAGAATGTGTCAAAAAATAATCAGGAAGTTATTGCTAAATTTATGCGATTAATATCTGCACCTTTTCACGCTAAATTTTTCCCAATTGTTATTTTAATGCTTTATTATTTGAAAAAAATAACGCTTAACCAATTTGTTATAATATGTTACGCGTGTTTATTATTAGGTTCATTCAAATACCTGATAAGAAGACGGCGTCCGTTTGACGTGGATAATAATATAAGTATGCTGGAAACTATGTCACTTGATAAATATTCTTTCCCTTCAGGTCATACATTTTATGCGTGTATTTTACTTTATATACTTAAAAAATCAGGTGATATAACCAAAGAAAGTTATCAGATATTAGAATTATTACCTGTTATAGTTGGTTTATCACGAGTTTATTTAGGTGTTCATTATCCATCTGATGTGATTGGAGCATATATATTTTTTAAATTAGTTATCAAAACAAACCTTCTCTAGTACTTTTTGAAACACCTTATAATCGTCTAATTGGTTGTCTAAATATAAGTTTAAAATTATCATCTATATTATCATCATTTGTATGGTCCATTGGTTTAAAATTATCAGCTAACCCTTCTGCAACCATTTTATCATAAATATTAAATTGTATATAATTATTTTTGATTATATTTTTATCCATTAGGCTTAATATTTTTGGATATAAATAAAAATATTTTTCTATTATTTCTATTAACATTTCTCTATTATTTTTAAGAGTTTTTAATTCAAGAGGTACTCTATCAATAATATCTTCAGATATCTTTTTATTAAAATATTCATCAATATACCAATAACCTAATGAATAGGTTATAAATGGATTTATTTTTTGTATATTTTGTGTTTTCAAATATTTATATAAACTAGAATTATATAGATTCTGTGCTAAGAAAATATGATTAGTTTCCGGATAATTAGAATTAAATTCTATAAATGATTTATATTCATTAAATATTAGTGCATTCTTATAATAAAATAATTTACCAATACAATATATTAAATCTATATAATCTTCTATCTTATGAGATACATCCATATTATTTCTAAAATATAATGTATTCAAATAATTTACAACTAATTCATTTCCTAATTCTATATTTAAATACGGATAACCAGTACTATCCATTAGTATAAATAAGATACCATCTTTAACTTTATTATAATAGAATTTTTCATAAGAACTAGTATTAGTTGAATCAAACCATTGATAATATAATGTATATTCAGATGTACCATATTTGATTGGTATCATATTATTAATAGCATATTTTTGTATAAATTTCTTAATCATATCAACTCTATCTATACCACTTGTTTCCATTTTTTTAATATCATAATATTCTTTAATAATTATTTTTGGTTCATTATTTGGAAAAGCCTTGCTTTTCTCTAATAAAGTAGCTGGAGAAAAACTTTGTTTTTCTACAGGTTCATTAACAATTTTAACAAAGTCCAAACTACCAACTAATTCAAATTCATATTTCCTATTTATTAATCTTTCAAATTCTGGATTAGTATGATAATATTTAAAATCATTATTACGCGATATTAGTTTTAGTTTTGAATTAGGTGGTAATAAGATTTCTTCTTCTTTTGGAAATAAAGAAAAATTTTCAATAAAAAGCCCAACCCCTTTTTTATTTTTGGGTAATTTAATTTTTAATAATATTAGACCAAAGTTACCATTTAATCCAGGACTATAAAATGGGTCACGAGTTGCAGATATGAATCCCTTATCTATAAAAATATCCCCTTCTTTTAAATTCATTAAGAAACTATCATCCCAAATAAAACGATAAATATCATAATCTCTTTCTAATGGTGGAGCCAATGCAATACATTCTGCTATCATATTAATTCCCTTATAACCAATTGGTAAACTATTTGAGTTTCTAAGATATTTATTAAATAGAAATGAACCTGTCCAACTATAATAACAAATCCAACTAATCATATTAGATTTCATTATATGTATATGATGATTCTTAATTTCATCAAAAGATACATCGTCAAAAGATACTTTTTTACAAATATTATAATGAATATCCATATCTATTAATTCTTCCGGTAGTACTTTAGATTTAATAAGATTCATATTTTGTCCTAATTTAATTAATTCTAATTTTGTATAATATGGAGTTAAATGATTAACAAATGGGTTGAAACTATTTCTTTTACAAATACTAACAGATAAACCTAGTTGAGGAGAGAATTTATATAATGTTTTATATGATGTCTCAATTAAAGTTGGAATATCATAATTATCTAATACCGATAGATTATATTTTAATTTAGGACCCTTAATATCATCTTTAATATATTTATCATATAATTGTGTTAACCATCTGTATACTTCTTCATTTATGAATCGATAATGAGATTCAATCAATCTATGATGAATATTAGTTTTATTAATTGGATATATTTTTTGACTATAAATATCATACATTGGTATTTGTTCCTCATATTTAGATAATTTGATTTTATCAGAATCCTTTTTTAACTTAATTTCTAAATTAAAGATTTTATAAATGAAGTCTGAATTTATTTTCATTTATAAATAAGCAGAAAATATTTTAGGAATAATACATTTCTAACAATTTAAGAATACTAATAACTGGAGCTATCCCCATTCTAATCATAATATAATAGTTATCATTTATATCATAATGCATAAAAAAAGATACCATACCAATTCCAGACCATACTACTAAAAATAAATTTAGTACAATACTAATTATACGAACGAGTTTATAACTAATTCCATAATAAATAAATACTTCATTGCGTATAATTATTAGCATAACTAATGTAAACAAACTAATTATACCATTTACTCTCATCCAAATAAAAATATTAATTAATGGTTTCTCAAATGTATTACAATGTATAATATTAATAAATCCAAATAATATATCAAGAAATAAGGAACTGATAGATAATATAGAACAAATAACTATACATATGTCAAAATTATATATATTATTTTTAATTAGAGGCTCAGTCTCAGCAATTATCATTTAGAATTATTATCAGGTGTTTCTTTATCTAATTTATTTTTTGCAATATAACATTTAACACCATCACATTTAGGTTGTATTACTATACATTTAGGTTTGCGATATTTATTAAAATACCAATACAATACCGAACTTATTAATACTGCTATTGTTCTACCATCCATATTATTTCTAACATCCATATTATATTGATGTATAAAATAATTTAATATATTGTTATTTATATTGATATAAGAATTTTAATTGTTTCTTCAAGTGTATTAGAAGTTCTACACATATTAACAATTTCAGCATGTGAATATTTCATAGCACAACACTCAGGAATATCATCTGCAAATTCTTCCCAATAAAATTCTAAAATATTTTTAATATCATCAATTGTTGCTTTGGTAAAATTAATATTAAAATCAATTCTACCTGGTCGAATTAACGCTTTATCTAATTGTTCTGGTTTATTAGTAGTCATAATAATAATTCGACCAGAACATTCCTGAAGACCATCTAACATATTCAGAAAATAACTTAAATTATTATTATAATTATCTGTTTGTTGATTCTTAAGTTGACATTTTAATACTTTATAATCATCATCAGAATTACTATCACTATCAGAATACTTCTGTTTACGACGTTTAGGTTCATCTGATTCTGACTTTATAGAACGCGTCTTTACAATATCACCCATACAATCAATATCCTCAAAAATAAGGATTCTATTAGCTTGAGGAATAATTAGTTCATCTGAAATCATATCATCATAAATAATTTGACGAAGATTATTCATATTAAAGTTATTATTTAATTTAATAGAAACAGCATGACGTCCTGTTAAATTCATAAGAGCTTTAATAAATCCTGTCTTACCACACCCTGGTTCTCCCCAAAGAAGAAAGCCTAATGTATAAGGAATACCACGTTCTTTATACCATTGTGGATTCTTGATAAAAAAGTTAATCTTTTCTAAAATATTATCCTTATTTGTAAAAAATCTATTTTCAAACCTAACATTAGAACTCCATTCGGTATTAAAAACAGTAATATCATTTTTTTTAGGATTGTAACTTACTTCAACAATTAATTGTTTACCACATGATTTTGTCTTCAAGTGATTCTTGTATTCGTGTAGACGCTCTTCTACCCAGTCCTCTAAATCACTCATTTTAAGTGTCGATGTGAAAATATCCAAATATACAACCTCATTATAAATAATCTTTCCATTAAATTCCTGTTTTTCTTTCTCCATATAATATACTCGTCCCTTAATAAATGGTGTGATAGTGAATGTGGTTGGTTGGTCTACACGATAAATACTCATCGGTTTCTCCTCATACTCATCAGTCTTTGAATTATATTTTTGTTCAATATTCTCAGATAAGATTTGTACAGTTGGAAGGTTCATTTTTGAAATATGATGCATTAATGCACGGAATCTTTGACTCGTTTGTTTCTCAGATGACATATAAATTATTTTATTAGTTTTATCAAAATAGTTAATTATCATTTCAAAAAATCTAGAAACTGCCTTTTTGAAAGTACCTTGAAAAAGATAACTCATTATCATAATATAGAAGAAATCAATAATAATATATCCAGTGGATATTTTATTAATGAGACCAAACATCATATTATTTAGCATTAAATCGGAATAATTCATTACTAATAATAGTATTATGGACTTGATATATTAATATCAATTTTTATAAAATTTGAATAATATAGTCTATAGATAAAAGTAATATAATGTATAATGAAATACTTTACAAGAACATACTATTCTGCTTGTTATGCTAACAAGTGCACACGTCCAGACTATATATTTTCACCATTTGGGGCATCATTAGTTGTAGGATCTATCTTTTCAATTGTCATTAAAGAGTATATAAGTAAAGAACTTTTATATGTTAAACGCCAGAATGAAGAGATTATTGGACGATTAAAGAATCTTCAAAGAGAAAATCAAAATAATATTGGAAAATAGTTTATTTCTTTCAATTTATGGTACATGTTATAGTATGGCATCATATGAACTTCATAATTATAATAGTAATAAAGAAATGAAATATTTCGGTAAGTCGTTTCATATCTATCAGTTTAAGAAATAATTTTTATAAATACAATTTATAAATTTATCTAATATTATATAATGTTAGATATATTCAATAATCCTTGGGTGTTGTTGTTTTGCGCTTTCTTATTTTATTCTATACTTAAGAAAATATCTAAAATAAATGAACCTTTTGATAAAACAAAATTCATTAAACAAGTTAAAAATCAAGAGAAATTAAAAGAGCAATTTTCATTAGATGTTATTAAGAAATCTATTCCTTCGTTTGCTTCTTATTATGTAGGTCTTCACTAGATACCCTAGTTGCAGATAGTACTAAATATTCAAACGGTGTCTTATCTACTGCTTCAATGAAATAAGTTGCTTCCTCTTCATAACCAAAATCAATATATGCCACCGAATTATCTTCATAATTTAATACTTTAAGTTTTACAATATGACCCCAATCACAAGTCATATGCATCATTTCTTCTTCATCAATATCCTCTGGTAATCCTGATAATTTAACACGATAAGTTGTTTTAAAATAAGGTTTCCTCCTTTCTGTTTCTTTTCGAGGTTTATCCTCAAAATCTGTATAAACTTTAACATGTTCATTAATAGTTTGGGTTTTGTCCAAACCTGAATGTTCATTATTACATGCTACATGTTCTTTAGTTTTAGAAATAACTTCTTTACCACATTTAATTGTAAGATGAGGTCCTCCGCATTTTCTACATGTAAGTGCAATTGTTTTAGGTGTTTCCTCCATTTTAATATTATACTAAAATATTGTTTTAAATAGTTTTGAAAAAATCTATATCTTAATATAATATGAAAAAAATAGATATATATTTCTACAATAGGAACAATCCTGATGAAGAGATGACAATGATTGAAACAAAACAAGATTCAGTAAAAGTTAATATATTTATGATTAATATTGATGGGCAATTTAGTACCTACAATTTAGTAAAAGAATTAAAAAAGTTAAATAGTATAATAAGTTTATATAGCAATCTCAAAAGAATAAATATAATTTTTGAGAAGGATATGAACGAGAATTTATTATTACTAGTCGTAACTAAATTACATGATATTCTTTATAGTTATCTTAATAGAAAAGGTCAAGATATTAAATTATATAATGTCACAGATAACGTAAATAAATTTATGGAAGTACTAACAAATTATAAAAATATAGTTATGGACCCCAATAAAACACCAACTTCTTATTTAGAATGGGTTAAAATGAATGTACCTTCTAATTATAATATTAATATAATGTCAGAAGGATTCCCATTAATAGAAGCAGTTGGTCGTGGGTCACAGTATCCATATTATTTTGTTTTCCTTTCTCCAAAAGAAGTTGATATGAATAGAACAGATATTTATATGGTAGGAAAAGCAATTACATATGATACAGGTGGGTTAAATGTTAAAACAGGACATATGCACGAAATGAAAACTGATATGACCGGTTCTGCAATAGTATTATCTGTATTAAATTTATTAAATTCAACAAAACACAATATTTATTTATTATTACCAATAGTTGAAAATATGATAGGTTCAACTGCTACAAAACCTGGTACAGTCGCACAAACAAGATTAGGAAAGACAGTCGAGTTAATAGATACAGATGCAGAAGGTAGATTATGTATTGCCGATTGTATGGAATATATTGAAACTATATTACGTGCTAATAAAAGAAGAGAAATGACATTAATTATAGATATTGCTACATTAACAGGTAATGTATCACGTATAACGCATAATGTAGCTTGCATATCAATGTCCAATAAAATAGGTAACAAATATAATAGTAGTCTTATAAAGATAGGAAATAAAATAGGTGAATATGTTGACTATCTTCAATTAAGAAAAGAATATGATGATTATATGGATTCAAATGTTGCTGATATTAAAAATCATAGTGATAATGTGAAAGCAGGATGTATTATGGGTGGTGCTTTTATAAATTACTTTATAAATAAGAATACACCATGGATACATTTAGATGTAGCAAATGTTACATATATAAATGAAAAACCAACTAGTTATGGTATTAATTTATTATATCAATTCTTGCATAGCTAATAAAATTGAATTAAAAGTAATTTACTATTATTATAATATTATAATAATAATGAATAGTCTTAAAGTAACGCTCTCTATTAATATGGATGAATTTCCATTATTAGAACGAATTAAGAAAAACAAATTAGAAGATACATTATATCAACTAATAAAGACTGGTTATATGATTCATTTTCCTACACCAAAAGAAATAGAAAATCAGGCTGATAATCACATACTTATTGAGAAACTAAATCATATGAATAATAAAATAGATACTAGTCAAGAGTTATATCAAAATACAATGACTAAATTAATTGGTATCTCATCCAATTCAAATAAGAAGGGTAACTTTGCAGAAAATATGTTAGAAGATTATTGTAATAAAAATTTTGGGGATATTATTTTTGAACGAAAAAGTGGTGTTGCCCATTCTGGTGATGCTTGGTTACATCTTCCTAATAAAAAGATTATTATGCTTGAAAGTAAAAATTATGCAACGACAATTAATAAAGATGAAGTTAATAAGATGAAAAATGATATGATTAATCATCATATTAAATGGGGTATATTTGTCAGTTTTAATTCAATGATTCAAGGGATGAAAGAATTTGATTTTTATACATTTCATCATAATAATGAATTATATAGTATTGTGATGATTTCTAATTTAGCAAATGATATTAATAGGTTAGATATGGCGATACAAATTAGTAGGAAATTAATGAATCAAATTGAAGATTTACCAAAGTTCCCATGGGTAATAGAAGATATCACAAAGACATTATATGAATTGAACGAGATATCTAAAAAAAATTATTCAATTCGTGATGCATATCATAATTTTGAATCAGAAATGAGTAAACAATCCACTAAATTTTATATGATATTAAGAGAGTATCAACTTGATATTGAAATGAAAATAACTCAATTGATAACAAAAATTGAAGCCACTATGACTAATTCAATAGAAAGTAAGCCTAATACGAATCATTATGATATTATTACAGCATATATTGATGATAATAAAAAATTAGCAATATTGTCACAAATAGTTGATATTACAGATAAAAAAAAATGGGTAATAATAAATGAAGGCTTTGCAGTATGGTATATCTCATATAATAATACTAAGATTGGAACAATTAAAGTTCAAACAAAGAAGATTATAGTTACACTAGATACAAATGATATTACAATAGTTTTTCATAATGATATGGATGTGCAAATTAAAAAGAATCTTAAAATATTAAAATCAATATAATTTTTTCTTATGATATTATATATGAAACTTATTATTTATTTAATATTATTTATATTGTTATTATATTATCTTGACAATAAAGAAAAGTTCGCATCAACAAGTATATATAAAGAATTTAATGATGTGAATGAAGTAACACAATACGATGTATTAAATTCTGATAAAATTAAATCAATATTAGAGTACAAAGATTTAAACAATGTACAACCTAATGATATGAACGGTATTGATATGTATAAGGATAAATATTGGATTATGAACGATAAGGGATTTTCTGATATCTATAACTATGAATCAGCTGTTACAAAAGAACCATCTATAGCTGCAGCGGCACCTAAGGAGACACCTAAGGAGACACCTAAGGAGACACCTAAGGAGACACCTAAGGAGACACCTAAGGAGACACCTAAGGAATCTCTAATGGATAAAATAAAAGAGTTTGAAGTGAATGGTAAAAAATATAATTTAATTGGTACAGCATCAAATGAATATTATCATCAACACTTTTTAGTATATGAAAGAGAAGTTCCTGCTGATAATGTTAATAAGGAATTTACACCTGATGATAAATTTAGTAATTATTTTAGAGAAAAAGATAATATGGATGAAATTAATACCAAATTATATGAATATGTATTAGGAAAAGTTAATAAAGACCAACCAGAAGTTATATATAATATAGGACCTCGTTCTAAGATATCTAGTAATGATGTTGTTTACTTTTCATTAGGTACATTTCAATTAGGTCCATTAGTTGTGAAACCAATTGCCTAGATAATAAAATATTTTAAAAAAAATATATAATTTATTTCTAATATACTTATATGGAAAATAAATTATTTTATAATCAAGTAAATTTACGCATGTTACTAACATTAATTGTTATAATTGGTGCACTAAACTGGGGTACTACTGCAATGGGCTATAATTTAGTTCAAATGTTATCTCAATCTCTTAACCAGCTATTTAATTCAAATATATATTTTGATAAAATTATTTACTTAATTGTTATGGCTGCCGCCATTTATCTTTCAACACAACAAGACACATGGTTACCCTTCCTCGGTAATTCAGTATTACCTGATAATTTAATTCCTCTTAAATCACCCAGTAACACAAATAAAGTAATAGAAGTAATGACACAACCCAATAGTAAGATAGCATATTGGGCCGCTTTACCTAAAGGTAAAGAACCTGATGTTGAAGTTGCATATGGCGATTATTCTAATTCGGGTGTAGTAATGTCTGATTCTAAAGGTGTTGCAAAATTACCTATATTAGAAGGTAGTGGTTACATTGTACCTACTGGACGTAAAATAGCAAGACACGTTCATTATCGTGTATTAGGATTACCATATGGTATGATAGGTAAGATAAAGACCATTTATTATTAAATTGTTGGTGCCACTAATATATGTAGAATTGCAATTAATGGAATTGAACGACCAAAATATTTATGTAGGGAAAAAAGAAGAAGATATAAATGTAGAAAAACCTAAAAAAGAGCCAGTTAAAAAGTCGTTCAAAAGAAAGCCAATAAATCAGTTGGGGTTGACGCCTTAACAAAATCATAATTTACACGCTCTGCAATGGGCAAACCTTGAAATTTTATTTGTCTTATTTTAAATCTTCAAGGGTGTAAAATTAACCATTATTTAGATAAGGATGATTCAGATGACGATACTAATAGCGATTGGTCTGACGATTGAGATATTGTTAATACCTTTGATTGTCCTGTCTTGCTTTGCTGTCTTACACCTGATAATTTGAATCCACCGTCTGTTGTATCAATTTGAAATTTTTCTTTAGAAAATATATTTTTACACTTAAAATTTAATATAAACTCTGCGCCAAAAATAGCAGCGCAACTTAAACAGATTGCTGTTAATAAATTATTAGTAGTTTGTGCTAAAACAATAGATAGAATAATTATTTTAAATAAATTATTTTTATATAATTCTTTAATATTCTGAGGTAAATCAACTGACATATAAATACCCAATACCATTATTGCACTGTAATAAAGATATTGATTTGTAACTATTTCGTTAAACATATATATAATATTAGGAAAAATATATTTTTGAATAAAAATTGAAAGCTACGTAAAGATGGTATTTTTATTCCTACTTATAATATTTTTGAATAAAAATTGAAAGCTACTAATTTTATTTATATAATTAGTATATTCATATGTCTACTATTGATAATTCGCTCTATGATCGTCAGATTCGTACTTATGGAAAGGAAGCTGTTGAAAAAATGGCTACTAGTTCTGTTCTTATTTATGGATTAGCACGAGGCCTTGGAACTGAAATTGGAAAGAATCTTGCTCTTGGTGGGATTCGTAATATCTATTTATATGATTCAAATCCAGTCTTACATTCAGATTTAGAAACTGGATATTATTATACTGAACAAAGTGTTGGAAGTAAACGTTCACAAGCATTACGATTTAAATTACAAGAATTGAATCCCTATGTTAGTATTGATATGGTTGAAACATATACGATGAATCAGAATGTAACAATTCTCATCAATCAACCGATTAGCACCGTTATGACAGTAAATCGTTATACTCGTGAGAATAATTCAAAACTTGTCGTATTATATATGAATGGATTAGGTGGTGTAATATTTGTTGATGCAGGTAACAATCATATTGTAACTGATATAACTGGTGAGAATATTGAACCAGTGCAAGTTGGCTCAGTGTCACCAACAGGTTTAGTTCAATGTGCTCCTAATAGTAAGCACGATTTCCAAACAGGTGATACGGTTTGTTTCACCAATATGGAAGGAAGTAATTTGGTTCAATTTGAGAAAGAATGGAAAATTAAAGTTAATACCACAAATACATTTCAATTGATTGATAATATAATGGAAGATTTCACTTTTGTTAATGGAACTTGTATTCATATTAAGAAACCTATTGTGGTATCACATAAAACATTTGAAGAACAATTAATTGACCGTTCTATTGCATTTACATTTGATATGGAGTATGCAAATAATATGATTGATACATTTATTCAAACATATAGTGAAAATAAATCAGAGATTAAACTATCAAAATTAGCTCAAACATTTAAATATGAATTAATGCCGTTAGTTTCTATTTTTGGTTCATTTGGTGCAATGGAAGCAATTAAACTAGTTACAAATAAATATATGCCTTGTAATCAATGGTTTACATGGTGCGACCAAACACTTGTACCTAATAAACTTGAAGAAAATGATTGCAAAACATCATATGGTAAATTATACGGATTTGACTTTGAGAGGAAACTAACATCCTCAGAATGGTTGATGGTTGGTTCTGGTGCAATTGGTTGCGAACATCTCAAAAATCTTGCTTATATGGGTGTAACTAATATTCATCTTACTGATCCAGATGTAATTGAAAAATCAAACCTGAATAGGCAGTTCTTATTTCGTTCCCATCATATTGGAAAGCCAAAGAGTGTGGTAGCTGCAGATGTTATTAAGAGTATGAAACCAAAAATGAATATTACAGCTTATACTGAAAAAGTAGGAAGTGAAAATATAGAATATACAAATAAACTATTACCTCGTATGACTGGTGTATTGAATGCCCTTGATAATATTAAAGCAAGGCGTTTTATGGATGAACAATGTTTTACATACAATCTACCACTATTTGAAAGTGGTACTACCGGTACAAAGGGAAATACACAACCTGTCATCCCATTTGTAACAGAGACCTATTCTGCTTCGTCTGACCCAGAAAATGAAAAATCATTTCCAATTTGTACAATTAAAAGTTTCCCTAATGAAATTGCTCATACAATTCATTGGGCTATGGACCAATTTGAATTCTTTAATCGTGCACCAACTACTATGAATCGATGGGTACAGAGTCCGGAATATATCGATACACTGAGTTCTATTGAGAAATCAGAAGCACTTTGCGATATTAACCTTTTCACAGTTAAATATAATACAATGAGTGAAATTACTAAATGTGCTGAATGGGCAGTAGATATGTTCACAGATAATTATTGTAATAATATTAAACAACTCCTTGTTACATTTCCACCGGACCACGAAGTAACTCCTGGGGTCAAGTTCTGGTCGGGTGGTAAACGTTGTCCAAAGCCAATTGAGTTTGATATTAATAATATGTATCATATGGATTATATTGAGGCGACTACAATTTTATTAGCTCGTACGTCAGGATATTCTCAAGAGATTACACGCGATGAGATTAAAAGTATGATTCAATCATATGTACCAAAAGAGCTTAAACAACCAGTTACAACAGAAGAACCAAGTATTGGTAGCCCAAATATGTTTAAGCCAAATTTTGTGGCACAAGAGTTTGAGAAGGATGATGATACTAATTATCATATTAGTTATATTACAGCAGCTTCAAACCTTCGTGCTATGAATTATAGTATTATGACAAGTGATAGACAACAAACAAAGGGTATTGCAGGTCGTATTATTCCAGCTATTTCAACAACAACATCTGCAGTTTCAGGATTAATTCTATTGGAGATGATGAAATACTTGATGGGAATTAAAGATATTACAAAATATCGTTCTACATTTATTAATATGGCCGACCCCTTATTAGTATACACCGACCCTATCATTGCAGCTACTATTGAGGTGGCTGGTGTTAAAATGAATAGTTGGACAAAGTTTGAGTATAAAGTAGATAGTACTCTTGAAGAGTTTAAGAAATATTACGAAGATATGTTTAAAGTTCAAATTAGTATGATTGTAATTGGAACTTCAATGGTGTTTGCAGATTTTATGGAAAATGATATGACTAAAAAATTGTCACAATTAATTTGTGAAACACAAGAATGTGAAGAAGTACCTAGCAATATTACCTTTACATTAGCTGCAGATAATGATGTTGAGATTCCAGCTATTAATGTATTGTTAAAGTAATCTTATTATTTTATTGTTAAAGTTATTTTATTGTTTGAATACTGGTGTATCCGATAATTCATTTATTAAAAATAATAAATCCTTACCTCCTTCTTGGATAGGGAGTTTTTTCTTTTTAATTACAAAGAAATAAAATGCTCCACCTACTACAGCAAGAACTGCTGCTGCAATTAATGGTCCTGTCATTCCAGACATAGCAGAACCAATACCTTCACCAAGACCTTTACCGGCTGTACCAATACCTTCACCAAGACCTTTACCAGCTGTACCAATACCTTCACCAAGACCTTTGCCAGCTGTACTAATACCTTCACCAAGACCTTTGCCAGCTGTACTAATACCTTCACCAAGACCTTTAGCAGCAGTACCTACAGCTTCACCACCAGCTTGTAATACAGCGGCACCAGCTACACCAGCAGCATAAATATCACCTTGTACTTTAGCAATTTGTTCATCAGTTAATTTTTTATCTACGTTCTCAATCATTTCTTGAATTAAACTGTCATAGCTGTTAACAATTTTTGTAGCAATTTCATTGGTAACTTCTTGGTTAAAAGCACACTTCATTACACTACCAATAAGTGCTTCTTGTTCAATATTAGAAATTACAATATCGCCTTTAACATCAACTTTATTTACATCAAGATTATTTGCAGCTGCTGCTTCACTAGCGCATTTAGCAAGATTATCAGAACTTAAAGCATTAGCAAAGTCGTTTGATACACTCTGATTCTTTTTAACCTTAAACGATTGGTCTAAAGAGAATTTTTCTTTAACAGATTTCATATTTTCTTCTATTTTTGTTTCATCTGTACTATTACCTATCCCCACACTAAGAACATCTGCACCTGCAGTAACAACATCTTTAACAGCTCCAGCAGCAGCACCACCTAGACTAGATATAACATCACCTGCATTAGTACCTGATTTTTCATCAACTTTTTTCTTTGTAATATCTTCTGTTAATTGTTTAGTAGTTGATTTGACTTCATCTTTAAGATTATTACTAATATCAGTTGTAATCTTATTAGCAATCTTCTGAACAAAATTACCATCAGTTTGATCTTGAATACTTACTTTTTGTTTAATACCAGTTAATGTAAAACCACCACTGCTAGATTTCATATTACTAATATTAAGTCTGTTAGAAGCAGACAATGCTTTCGTTAAATCAGCCTTATTAGATGATGCGGCTTTGTTGGCAGCTTTGGTTACAAAAGATGCAGCACCCTCGATAACTTTACTTTGGTCTAATTTCTTTTCAGTTTCAGCAATATCTTGCATAGATTTCTTATTTTTAATATTCTTGGTGTTACCAATATTGACAGCAAAATCTTCTCTTTCTAAAGCCATAGCACCATACAAATGACTGTACTTGTCAATAAATCCAAAACCAGTGCCACTAAAATATTCAACTTGAGGTTCTTCAACTTGGGGTTCTTCAGAAAATCTACCAATAAATTTCTCAAGTTTTGGTGCAGCAGAAATTGAAAGAGCCCGACTTATTTCAATACTGAGGGCATAGAACTTGCAAATTTTACCGTGTTTAGTGGTATTCATCATATTACCAAGGATATTATCTAATACATCAACAACATTATCAGCAAGAGAATGAATAAATTCTGCTTCAAAGAGACAATCAAATACTAATTTATCTTTACATCTCTTGATAGCAGTGGGGTTTAATTTATTTTTTAATGAATCGGTAATATTTATCATAATATCAGGTGTGAAAGATGGATGTAATTCTAATAATAAACCTAATTTTTTAGTGATATCAACAAGTTCTTTAATAGGTTTATTAGTAAGACCAGTTAAATGCATAATATTAATTAAAATATCTCTGTTTTCTTTTGCAAAATTTAATTCTTCTACTGATTTTAATAATGCTTTGGATAAATCAGCTGTTACTTGACCAACAACTTTCTTCATAGTAGCTTTATCAGCATCTGATAATTTGGCTGAATCCATATCACCAACCTTAATAATATCATTTCTATTACGAGTAAGAGCTTCATTAGTAGCACCAGTTAATAAAGAAGTAATACCTCTTACTATATCTTCTCTCTTTAAAGCCATACTCATATTAACATGATTAGCATAATCAGAAGCTAAAATAGAAATAACACCAGGATAAGTGCGATGTTGTTTACCCCTTTTAATTTGCACATGTGGGAAACGAGTAGCCATTCTAGCTTCATTTTGAAACCCTTCTACAGATTCAATTACGCTGAGAGGGATATTACCACCCAATATTTGTTCAAAATAACTCATTTTATATATAAATATATAGAAAAAAAACTAAATTATTTAAAGTTATAATATTTATTATATACAATGAATGGACGTGATTTATTTTCAACTGCTGGAGTTAGTCTAGTAGTTTCGTCTCTTGTTGTTCTTGTTAACAATTATTTTCTTTATAAACATTGCTGCCCAAAACAAAATAAGGAACCAGAAAAACAAGTAGTATAATAAAAATTGAAAAACTTATTTAAAAATATCTAAGTAAGATATATTTAATGAAGCTTATTAGCCCATATCGGAATATTAAACAATATACTAGAATTTCTATTGAACCTTATCACATGAATAGTGATATTAAAAACAATATGAAATTAGTTCTTAAAAAGAAAGTTGAAAAGCGTTGTAATAATAATGGTTATATTGATGAAGTGTATAAAATTTTAGAATATTCTGATGGAAGAATGCCACCTGAGAATTTAAGTGGAAGTGCTATTTATGATATTGCATATCATTGTAAGATTTGCATCCCTATTGAGAATACTATATTAATTGGTATGATTCGTGTGATTAATCAAGAATTGGTGGTTGCCATTAATGGACCAATTATGTTCTTTTTACCAAAAGAGCATGTGGATACAAATATTTGGGATATTCCAGATGGATATATGAATAAAAATGCAAAAAAGAAACTAGCAACCGGCGATTATGTAAAAATTCAGATAATTGAGAAGCGTATTAATCGAAATGATAGCCAAATTAAATCAATTGGAAAATTATCAGATTTTGCATCTTCAGAAGAGGTTGAAAAATATTTTGGTAATAAGGTTGTATTAGATAAATCAATTCAATCAGAAACATTAGAAGCCTCTATTGAAGAAGAAACTAAAGAAAATAATTTTATCATCTAATATATATGAAATTCAGTTTTATAATAATATTTTTTATTATAATTTTATTTATAAAAAAAGAAGATTTTACAAATATTATTCCTAAAAAAAATGTTCAACCATCAATTCTACATCTTGTTTTATTTTCACATGATAATGGGCCATATGATATGATGTATCAATTAACAAGTAAATTTTATAAATTATATCCAAATGTAACTACATATTATTATTGTTTTGACCCAACTATGAATAAAGAATATAAGATAAAAGGTGATATATTATATATAAAAGGGAATGAAGATTATATTCCAAATATTTTAGATAAAACAATAAAAGCATTTGAATATTTTAATAAAGTTATTGATTATGATTATATAGTTAGAAGTAATATTAGTACAATTATAAATTTTAATTTATTATCTGAAAAATTATTAAGAGATAAGCCTGAATATGGAGGTGGTGTAAATTTAATAGAGGAACTAAATCCTACAGGAGGAATGATTAAATTATATTATGTTTCCGGTACGAATATTATATTATCTAAAAAAATAGTAAATAGAATATTAAAAAATAAAAATAATATAAATTATAATCTTATTGATGATGTTGCAATTGGTTTATTAATAAGAGATTATATGCCAGATATAGAATTAACTAGTTATAATGAATATTATAATGAATTTTCAACTCTTGAAAATATAGAGACTGATATATTTTATAGAAATAGAACTGACAATCGGTATGATGATGTTAAAAATATGAAATTAATAATAAATAATATCACATAGTTACATATTTAATTTTTTTAGGGTTAACAACATTACCACCAAGATTAGGGAAATGTTTAATAAGAAATTTTGCCATCATCCACCCTGAAATTTCTCTACCTCTATTTGCTATGAACCATTTCCTTGCCTGATAAGTATTAGGACGTAATATTTTATCAAGAGCAATACTTAAATCATCTTGACTTGTAAAAAATTCACCTGTTACATTTGGTATAATATTATGCCAACCACCCACTATATTATAATTTACCAAAGCTGGCATATTATAACATAATGCTTCTGTTATTACTCGTGGTGAAGCATCCATTATATTAGGAACAAATATAAATCTACACTTTTGCATAGTTGCTTGAAATTCATCATAATCTAATGCAGGGAGTATTGTTATATAATCTGAACATAATTCAGTGAACTCACAATTTTCTCTGCCAACAATAACACCTTTTAATTTATATTTACCACACATTACTTTTAAACATTCTTTAGCTAAATCCCAATTACGATTATATGATTGCCACCCAGGATTACATTTATCATCATCTTTGGGGCACGAATAAAAGAAATCATATTCTTTATCTTTCATATTAGGAACTATTATATTACTATGATCTTTTAAATCAGCTTCTGTTAATAGCAATAATGGTAAACCTGATTTTTGTAATTTCTCAGATGGTTTTCTAAAACAATGTAACCAAGCAGATACCATTGAAAGATAATCGTGGTTTTTCTCAACGTGGTATTTGTCTTCATATGGGGTATCAATTGGATCCGGAAAAGTTAAATATGACGATATCCCGCAAAAATTTAATCCCATTTCTTTATATTCCTCATACGTTTCATCATCTTCTTCAGTTCTAAATGGTGCTGAAATAAGTATAACATTTAATTTATTACCCTTATCATCAAAAACATTACGAAAAGGCCATTTAACTGTTGGAATATCTTCTGGATTAATTACATTAGTATTACTCATAAAATCATAATTATAACAACTTAATATGTAGAGCCCTATTACAATTATAAATAAAATTTTTTGAATCATTATACTATATAATAGAAATTAAATATTAAAATTAGTTTTAATTTCAGCTCGAATATCCATTAATGCTCTTCCTAGTAAGTTTCTTTCCTGAAGAATATTATTTTGGTTATTCTTATCCAATTTATTAAATGATTCTATTTTATCAAAAGGGGATGCCTCAATTAAGATACTATTATTTGTTGCTAGTAATCTTGCCCTATATTCGGATGTTTTCGAATTTATATCTCAATCCAGCTTTCATAATTTCAAATCTAACATTAGCCCATTCTAACTCATTAAAGTTCTCAACACTTCTACCTAAGGTTTTTGCTTTTTTAGGGGTTTTAGAATTAAGAATAGCCTTAAATATAATATCATTTTTTGTGGAAGGCCATTGTTTTGCTTTCCTACTCATAAAATATTGTTCTGTTGAAGTAAATTTATCACCCTCTATATCATATGTATCAAAATTAGATAACCAACCATTCATATTATCTTTACCAAAAAAAGAAATGTAATTAACACTGTTATTTTCCATTATCATATTATTTAATAACATGATAATATAATGTTCAAATTTTATTGGGAAATATTATTATATATTAACTTTTCTAATTTATCAAGTTGTTCTTCATTATAATTACCAACAACCCAATCATTAATATCTATATTAATTTTTTTTAAATAGTTATCTCTGAT